>Ga0228710_1000861_pt1 | contig 42509 bp, 28 predicted proteins | sample MedpolnodulmetaG_FD_177995 | JGI IMG/M metagenome (GOLD analysis project Ga0228710, IMG submission 177995) | Root nodule microbial communities from Medicago polymorpha collected in Santa Monica, California, United States - pink nodules | ecosystem: Host-associated > Plants > Roots > Nodule... | reverse complement strand
CTCCTTTTGAAACTAAGGTCCCGTTTAATTTCTGGAAAAAATTTCACTTTTCATTACTTAAAATATATGTTCATTTTAAATTACTTGATCAGTAAGCCTTATGTAGTGAACAATTGTGATAAAGAGAAGATGGAAGGGAAACAATGAAGAATGTATTAGTCAATCCCAATTTTGAACTTTGAAACCCTTTATTTTAAATAAATTATATGGTTAAATAAGTAAATAGTCCTCCTAAACATGCCAACATTGAATTTTAGTCCTCCTAAAATATTTTTTAGGCTTTTGGTCCCTCTAAAATTTTCCATCTATGAAATTAGTCCCTGGTCTAGTGTAATACTCAATGTAGAGCAGAGACTAATTTCATAGATGAAAAATTTTAGAAGGACCAAAAGCCTAAAGAATATATTTAGGGGGACTATTTTCTTATTTAACCCTAAATTATATATTCAAGAACCAATCTATTATGATAGACATGTGCATAGTTGGCCAAACCTAATCATCTATTGTGTGTGTCTTTTGTGTATTTAAACATCATTTTTTTGTGTTTGTTTAATCATCTATTTTCCGCTATGTTTTAGCCGCTATTCAACAACACTGCTTGATGATACCTTTTTATCGGTATTTGTCAATTAAAAGTGATCTTGTTCTAGTAAACACCGTTTGAGTGTGTACTAGAACATAATGCAACTGCAAACACACAAGTGGAAATATACATTTTGTAAAACTTGTGTAAGACCTACTCGTTTAAACTGTATTGCTCTTGACCATTTTGTAATTATTACTGACAAATCAACATGCCTTTGTTACCTAACAGGAGAAGCAGATTGGTATGGTATACTCAGTGTGAACCCCCATGCTGATGATGATACAGTTGAGCTAGCTCTCATGCTTCACCCTGACAAGAACTAGTCGTCAGATCTGATGGGGCCTTTAAGCTTATTGCAGAGGCATAGAGTATATTGTCCGATAAGGATAGAAGAGCAGCTTATGATGAGAAGATAAAAGCAAAACCACAGAAAGGTTCAACCATTTTTTGTGGTTCATCGACAAAAGCAACGACAAATGGGGAAAACAACAGTAAGAAGAAAATGCCTTCAAGTGGAAAGACTCATATGAATACGACTAAAGAACCCACTTCATCCTCTGTTAATACATCAAAATCCACATTTTGGACTACTTGCCATCGATGCCATATGCAGTATGAGTATCACGTAAAGTATCTTAACCTTAAACTCGTCTGTCCTAACTGTCATGATGTTGTGGCTGTAGAAACTAATCCGCCTCCCAGCAATTGAATTGTAATAGTCAATCCCATCCACATTTTGGACTACTTGCCATCGATCCCAAATGCAATATGAGTATCTCGTAAAGTATCTTAACCTTAAACTCGTCTATCTTAGCTGTCATGATGCATTTGTGGTTGTAGAAACTAATCCGCTCCCAACAATTGAATTGTAATAGTCAATCCCAACAAAAAAATGAATGAATTCAAAAACCATACTTCTGAAGTATACTCTAAGCACTTAACATAACAATTTCATATAGCAAATATTAAAACCAACAATTGAATTGTAATAGTCAATCCCAACTTTGAAACCCTTTACTTTAAATAAATTATGTATTGAAGAACCACTCTATTGTGATAGACATGTGCATAGTTGGACAAACCTAATCATCTATTGTTTGTGTCTTTTGTGTATTTAAACATCTATTTATTTTTTCGTGTTTGTGTAATCATCTATTTTCTCTAGATTCCAGTTCACTGGTCCACCGAAACCATATGATTTCTAATATGAAGAGAAAATCGCGACACAAATGTAAGTAATAAAGAAAATCAACAATATAAGATTTTACTGATTTAAAGTAAAGGGTTTCAAAGTAAAGGGTTTCAATTAGGTCAAGCACAACATTTCATTAGATTTTTAGGAAAATGAATCACTCTCATATTCTACTTTGTATCCCTTTAACATATATTTGAAACATACCTTTTTTTCATGGTGTTTTCACTAGTGTAAACATGGTCTTTTTTCATGCCAGGAGCAAGAACATTGTACATTAAAAATACATCAAAATGTGTAAAGATTTTACTGATTTAATATTTTAAAATTGAGACATTTAGGTAATGGTTCAAAGACTTAAACTTATTGATTTAGAACAATTAACATTTTGATTGAATTAATCAAATAACCCAATTGCACAAAATAATGATTCAAAAGGTAACATGTTGATTTGACTGGTACGGTTTCTAAAACATTAATTTTAAATAAATGTAAGACGTTTGCCAATGTATCATACCTATATTGGATTGAACGCCATTGTTATTACTATCTCCAATAGCAACATTGTCATACCAATTTATATGTTGCATTCCTTTAACATCAATGCAATATGATTAACAAAAAAATTATTTCAAGCAAAAGCAATAGGATCAAAGAAAAAATCATTTCTAGTCCAAACCTCTAACTGTCCATCTAACCATGAGTTGATTCATGAGCCTCCTTTACTTTTTTTTTCTAAGTCATCATTTGCCTTTCTTTTTACTTCATTTCTAGCCTAATTCTCCATATCGTCGATCTTACCATCTGAAACTCCATTACAAAGTTTAGGCCCTTCTACCCGTTTTGGAAAGCATCATCAACGTTTTTGCCATTAGATATTTCCTTTAACTTTGCTATCTTCATTTTCTCAATTTTCTCCTTTTCAACTTTTAAAACTTGATCCCCTCAAAAAAAAAAAAAACTTTTAAAACTTGATTTCCACTTCAGGAGTTTTCTTTCCTAGGTTTTCCTGATTCATCTACAACAAACTCCTATAATATATAACTAATATGAAATATAACACATTCTTGCTCATGTTATCATTAGTTTGATTTGAATACATGAAGACAAGCCTTATTAATCATGAAACAATGTAAGCTTATTGTGTTAAATACATAAAATGGGTGAAAAGTAACACACCTTTTTCAAGGTAGATTCCCTTGGAGGTACAACAGCAGTATTATTAACCTTGTTTAATTATATATCTTTTGAAGTAAATTTTACTCTTAGCTTATGAAAAAAAAATTAAGATATGTAGATCTCTACTGCTTTAATTAAAAAAAAAAACTATGTTCCTATAAACTTTTCCCATCCCCAATTCTAACAATCACACGTCTTCAATTCTATTAATTTTTTTATAAATCAGTATTTAATATTATACCATTTCTTATTTTGTTCCCTTTTGGATAATTATAAGTATTTTTCCTTTTCAACCTTTTATATTTGTTATATACCACAGGAGATTGTTGTAGATGAATCAGGGGAACCTGAGAAAGAAAAATACATAGGTGGAAATCAAGGTTTAAAGGATGAAAACCGAGAAAATGATACTACCAAAGTTAAATGAAATATTTAGTGACAACAACGTTGATGATTCTTGCCAAAACAATAGGGTAAAATGTCCTAAACTTTGTAATGGAGTTTCGGATGGTCAGATGGATTGTATGGAGAATTGGGGTAGAACTGAAGTGAAAAGCAATGCAAATAATTACTTGGAAAAAAAAAGTTGAGGCATGCTACCCATGTGGCACCCTCATTTTGATGCCTATATGGGAATTAACGCCATTGTTATTACTATCACTAATAACGACAGTGCCATACCAATTTATATGTTGCATTCCTTAGACAACCAATGTATTAGGATTGACAAAAAAAAATTTGAAGCAAAAGCACTAGGATGAAAGAAAAATTCAATTCTCGCCCAAGCCTCCAGACCTACGATCTAACGATGAGTTGTTCCATGAGTATACTCTACTTTGATTTTCCAAGTAATTATTTGCCTTGCTTTTTACTTCATTTCTATCCCAATTCTTCAGACCATCCATCTGACCATCTGAAACTCCATTACAAAGTTTAGGCCATTTTACCCTATTGTTTTGGCAAGAAGCGTCAACGTTGTTATCATTAGATATTTCCTTTAAATTTGCTGGCTTCATTTTCTCACTTTTCAACCTTTAAACCTTAACTTCCACTTACAGCTTTTTCTTTCTAAGGTTCCCCTGATTCATCTACAACAATGTCTTGTAATATATAACAAATATAAAATATTACTATGTACGCCCCCTTGCGGGGAGGGGGTGTGAAGCATATAACTCGCCCAATGATGAATGGAGCTTGTTTGTTATTGGTATTGGACTCAAATGGGCTTACTCATTTGGGTTGTCCAGAGCAAAAACCTAACTTAACCCTAACTCATCATCTAGTAAACTTTATATAAATGTATGATTTTACTTTGGTTGATAATACTAGAAAAGGTTTGTTGTGCTTCGCCGAAGCTTGATTTCTCTCTTTCTCTTTAGCTCATTGAAATATCACTACCTTGTGTTCGCAAAGAATAATAAAGGTAGCCTTCCACTATCTCTATATCGTTCATTGATGAAGATAATATGTACACATATATGAATTGATTATAATTATTACGATATGGAGACATACAAGTCTCTAATCATTCATATTGTTTATTATCAATTGCATATATTTCTTTGGATCATTTTCAATATTTTAATCTTATATTGTTTTTTCTTCACCAGATCCACAAACATGGCATCAAAAATCACTTTAAAGATGATCATTTTAGATATGATCAAATGGTTATCATCAAGATTTTATGTATTTCTAAGCGTTGTTATAGTTTACCCTATTGTTTGCTTTGGTAATCTCCAAGGATAAATCTCGTTCGAGTGTGATTTCTTTGATTAAATTTGGAATAAAGAAGACAAAATTTTGTCTTTTTGAAGAAGGTATGCCTATTATTCAGTTTAGCTTATTTTGAATTAATTTCTTTTTGTTTTCTGGATTGATATCAAAAGAATTATTATTTATTTTGACTTAATATTTTATTTACTCTCAAATAAGTACCATGAGAAATCAATATTTTTTTTTAAAAAGTAATGATTATAATTTAAATCTTCTCATCTTTCTCATCTTCATTTTGTGACAATTCAATCCAAAGCAATGTATATTGTTCCTATTCTATTCAATTCATTTCTGCCAACACTACCCAAAACAAAGGGTCCGATGGGAAAACTAGTACACACCGTTTGAGTGTGTTTGCAGTTGCATTATGGTGCGTACTAGAACATAATGCAACTGCAAATACACAAGCGAAAATAATGCAACTGTATTTCTCTTGCCTATTTTGTAACTACTGACCAATCAACATGCCTTTGCAAATCTGACTATGTTATAGCATCCCTAAAAAGATAGTGCCCTGGTATTTTCTCTATTTGAATTTAATTGAATCCAACTTGCAATGCGAGTTATTACCTTATTAACTAAAATCTACTTTTAACTAACATGATTTTATTTTCAAGGACGGATCACTTGCTGAAGCAGTATGTGAACTCAAACTATCTATAAATTGGTCTATATAGAAAATAGACGTGAACGCGAAGAAGGCAGGTGAGTAAAATGGAGTGCAACAAGGATGAGGCCACCAAAGCTAAAGAAATCGATGTGAGGAAGTTTAATGAAAAGGACCCTTTTGGAGGAAAGAAGCTTGCTTTGAAAGCCCATAGTTTATTTCCTTCCCTCGAGGGTATTCCTAAAATTATAGTTACACTCGACATGTATATTTCTGCCGAGAATAAAGTAAAAGGAAAAGCAGATTGGTATGGTATACTCAGTGTGAACCCCCATGTTGATGATGATACAGTTAGGAAACATTACAGGAAGCTAGCTTTCATGATTCACCTTGACAAGAAAAAATCCATCGGATCCGATGGAGCCATTAAGCTTATTTCAGAGGCATGGAGTATATTGTCCGATAAGGATAGAAGAGCAGCTTATGATGAGAAGATAAAAGAAAAACCACAAAAAGGTTCAACCATTTTTGGTGGTTCATCGTCAAAAGCAACGGCAAAATGGGGCAAACAATAGTAAGAAGAACACAACTCCAAGTGGAAAGACTCATAAGAATGCGGCTAAAAAACACACTTCATCCTCTGCCAACACATCAAAATCCATATTTTGGACTACTTGCCATCAATGCCATATGCAGTATGAGTATCTCGTAAAGTATCTTAACCTTAAACTCGTCTGTCCTAACTGTAATGATGCAATTTTGGCTGTAGAAACTAGTTCGCCTCCCAACAATTGAATTGTAATAGTCAAATCCCATCCACATTTTGGACTACTTGCCATATGTTGTACGAGTATCTCGTAAAGTATCTTAACCTTAAACTAGTCTGTCCTAACTGTCATAATGCATTTGTGTCTGCAGAAACTAATCCGCCTCCAAGCAATTATATATTCAATAAACACTCTATTGTGATAGACATGTGCATAGTTGGCCAAACCTAATCATCTATTGTTTGTGTCTTTTGTGTATTTAAACATCTATTTATTTTTTCTGTTTGTTTAATCATCTATTTTCTCTAGATTCCAATCGCTGGTCCATCAAAACCATATTATCCAATTTCTAATATGAAGAGAAAATCGTGACACACATGTAAGTATTAAAAAAATCAACAGTATAAGTAGGTCAAGCACATCATTTCATTATATTTTTATGCAAATGAATCACTCTCAATTTCTACTTTCTTTCCCTTTAAGACATATCGAATAGAAAATATACATTCGAAACATGCCTTGCAGAAATTATGACCACATGGTGTTTTCACTTGGGTAGACATGATCTTTTTTTTGATGCCAGGAACAAGAACCTTGTACATTAAAAATAAATCAAAATGTGAGAAGATTTTATTGATTTAAGAAATATTTTAAAATTGAGATATTTAGGTAATGGTTCAAAGACTTAAACTAACTTATTGATTCAGAACAATTAACATTTTGATTGAATTAATCAAATAACCCAATTACACACAATTATGATTCAAAATTTAACATGTTGATTCGACTGGTATGGTTTCTAAAACCTTAATTTGTAATAGATGTAAGACGTTTGCCAATGTAAAATTAATGCCATTGTTATCACTGTCACCAATAGCAACAATATCATGCTAATTTATATGTTGCATTCCTTTAACATCAATGCAATAGGATTGACAAAAAAATTATTTGAAGCAAAAGCACTAGGATCAAAGAAAAAATCATTTCTAGCCCTAGCCTCAAACTGTCCATCTCACCATGAGTTGATCATTAAGCCTCCTTTACTTTTTTCCTAAGTAATCATTTGCCTTTCTTTTTACTTCATATCTAGCCTAATTATCCATAATGACCATCTTACCATTTGAAACTCCATAACAAAGTTTAGGCCATTCTACCCTATTTTTTTGGCAAGCATCATCAAGGTTATATTTTGTATTTGTTATATACTACAGGAGATTGTTCTAGATGAATTAAGGGAACCTGAGAAAGAAAAATCCCTAAGTGGAAATCAAGGTTTAATGGTGGAAAACCGAGAAAATGAAGCTAGCAAAGTTAAAGGAAATATCTAATGACAACAACGTTGATGATGCTTGCCAAAACAATAGGGTGATATGGCCTAAAATTTATAATGGAGTTTTGGATGGTCAAATGGATGGTATGGAGAATTGGGCAAGAAATGAAGTAAAAAGAAAGGCAAATAATTACTTGGGAAAAAAAAGTAGCGGTGACTCATGGAACAACTCATGGTTAGATGGTAGGTCTGGAGGCTTGGGTGAGAAACGGTTTTTTCATTGATCCTAGTACTTTTGCTTCAAATAATTTTTCTGTCAATCAAATTGCATTGGATGTCAAAGGAGTGCAACATATAAATTGGTATGGGACTGTCGTTATTGGTGATAGTAATAAAAATGGCATTACTACCCTTTACATTGGTGGGCAATCTTTCTTACTAAAGCTTGTCTGGTCAAGCTATTGGTAACCCTAACTTTAACCTAATATTTTCCCTCCACCACCCAAGCATTTAATTTTCGTAAGTGCATTTCCTACTCAGCAAGCTAAGTTCAAAATCTAAATTTCCCTCCCACAACCTTTGTATTCTGCCAATGCATGTACATAAAGCATAGGGATTATGGCATGGCATTTAATAGCGTCCACCCTCATTTCTCTCTTTTTCAACATCCTTATTATTATTATATTTAAGAGAAAATAATTTGAGCGCCTAAACATATATATATATATTTTTTTTTGGTCTATAGCACCTAAATTGATTATAGTTCTCGCATTTTTACTTCTCTATGGTATTTGTTTTCTTTTCCTTTGTTGTTGTTTTAATTTTGTTCAAATGCATCGCTGATGTTTCAGTGAATCTTACACGGCTGATCCAAATTCGTGACACTGCTTTATATTTGAAATCATTGGAATAAATTGTGTTGGTATTACTAAAGTATCAGATTTTGAATTGGCAAGTTATCCCACCCTTAACAGGGCGTTATCATCCTATCCAAATTCATTCCGTTGAATATTTCTAAAGCATTAGCTGTCATTTTTATGACCAAAGGAAACTGAATCATTTACTTACCAATGCATGCTAGGCAATTTTTACTGTCCCTGATTTACATTGTTTCTGATAATATTTGTTGTCCATCAAGAGAAATTTAATGGAATCAGGTTTGGTTCCCTTTCACATTTTCTGGTTTTGTCTTCCAACCTCTACATGCCTCCTCTCATTTCGTCGTTAGAGGAAAATTATGTTTTTAGTTTGTTAATTTGGTTTATCTCACTAATATTGGTTCTCAAATTTTGTAGACCATTTGTGCAACGAGTTTTGCAGGCTCATTGTCCATTTGTGTATTGTATCTCTTTTTATGTCTTCACTAATATATGAATAAATTTTATTATGTCCTTCTATGTGCAGTGCTACAAGCGTAAAAATTAGTGTTGCATTTTTTTTTTTGAGGGAAAAATTAGTGTTAGCATTTGTTTGGTTGTTTGTTTTCATTCCATAGAGCCAGGATGCTAGGAATGAGGATGTGTTGATATTGAATGGATTTGTTTTGTTCTTTCATTCACCCTTTTAATCTTCTACTAATCTCTATATAATATGCAAAATGAACCACCGATAAAAACTGAAAGTTTGTGAAAAAAGAAGATTGAGGTGATGTTTTCTTAGCTACAAAGTTGTCTGTAAAGCATCAATGGTTCATTTTATTTTATTTTATTTTATTTCTTGAGGAATGGTTCATTTTTTATAATTGAATCTTTAAATTATGTTTATGAATCATATATTAGGGTATACTTAAAATTATGTTGGCATATTTTGAGATTAGAAAGTTTGCTACTGTAATATTTATGCCATTAGTCACTTTAATATTGTTGATCATGTTTTGTGGGCACCGTGTATTGGAATGCCTACACCCAGGAGGAGTTGCATCAAATATACAAGTTCATGAAGATGTAAGATGGATATTGCTGCTCCAACCAATTAGAAATTAATTTTTTACTTTTGCAACAGAAATATTTGTATCTTTGGCCGACAAATTAGTAGAGGCTGGTATAAGTTGACTCAAACATTCTTTATGAATCTTGGTTGTGTTATGTGATTCTTTTTCTATAAGAACCACGTGGTCAATTTAGTTGTATTAAGTTGTTGTCATTCTTTTCTTATTTGAAATCAATGTTATATTTTTATATTGGGTGCTTTACCGAATATTTAATCGTTCTACAATAAACCAGCTTTGCTTTTAGGCTCTGATGTAAGTTTGTGTCCATCACACACACAAAGGAAATTCAAAGTTTGTTTTAATTTAAATTTTATTGTTTTGTATAGGATTGTTTGAAAGCTAGGAATACTCCATCAACCAAGTCAAGTAAAAAGAGAAGAGAAAAGGGAATATAAGTCACACCAATTGATGACGGTGGAACACCAAAAAGTTTGAGATTGTGTTGTAAATGAGCATAATGAAAGAGTCTTGATACTCTCCATCAATCTTTTTTTTTTTTTAAAGACGATTCTTCTAATGTTTTGTCTTCCACCTCTATATTTTCTATTCTCATTGCAAATGTAAATGTCATATGATAATGTTTCATAAATCAAACAATTGGTTTTAAATGGTTAATGAATTCCATAAATAATGAATTGTTCAAGAGAACTTGAGTTCGATTTTAGGAGGACTACAATTTCTCCTTTTCTCTCTGAATCAGATCGTTAATACAAAAAAATGATATAGTTTCATATGTTAAAAACAAACTATATTCCTTCATCATTAAAAAAAAAATCTAATCTCATTAAAAAAACTAAATATCGATTGTTTAAAATATACTACAATTTTTAATTCTAAAAGACCCGTGCGACGCACAGGTCGGAGTTCTAGTTTACATTTATGTTAAAACTTAGGTTTTAAAAATCAAACCTGTCAAATCGACATGTCAAATTTTGAATAATTGTGTGTAGTATGGATATTTGAATAGTTCAATTACAATGTTAATTGTTCCATCATTAAGATTCTGATGTTCTTCAGACTTTCTAATGACGCCAACTTTTGTCAGTCAGCTTTTGATGGTCTTCAGACGTAGTTTTCTTCAGACGTTGTCTCCTTCAGACTCTATTTTGCAACACAAGCTTCTTTTGTAAATTTCATTGCTCTCATTTGTTCTTTCAGAACCAATACTTGAATTTAAGACTTACAAATTTTTGTCTATGGTCATGCACACTTAACAAATATTAGCATATGCAATTGACATTTTTAATACCCTGCTATCATCAAAACTAAAGGTGGTAATGTTAAACACATTTTGCTCCAACAAAATATACACTTGGGAATTTTTATTTGGTAATTTTTATTAGATAACAATTCAACCCCCCTTTCTTGTGATATTATTTTACTTCAATATAGTCACCTCTTAATTGGCAAGGTTAAATTCCTCATATTGAGTCTAACTCCCTCTTACTAACTAATTAGAAATGTTACTACTTACTCATCTTAGTAAAATGTCTAATTATTATAATCTCAAAAATAATTACCGCTAGTTCTCTCAAAAAAAATAATTACCGCTAGTTACCTCTAATCTTAGTAAAAATAACTATTCACCTCAAAATGCTTAAATAATCTCAATTCTAAAATTACTAAATTATCATTGCTTAATAAATGACCAAAATACCCCTTAGTCTAAAAATGACTAAAATACCCTTCTAGGCCAAAAATCCACTATTCCCAACTAAAATACACACAAGGACAAGTAATCACACATAAACACATATAATATATAATAAAAATAATTCTAGCGAAAAACAGGTTGTTACATATGCCCCATTGCAAGGAGGGGGGTGTGAAGCATGTAACTGGCCGAATAGGGGAATGGGGCTTTTTGTTATTGGGCTTGGACTCAAGTGGACTTACTCATTTGGGTTGTCCAGAACAAAAACCTATCTTAACCCTAACTCATCATCTTGTAAACTTTATATAAATGTATGATTTTACTTTGGTTGATAATACTAGAAAAGGTTAGTTGCGCTTCGCCGAAGCTTGATTCCTCTCTTTCTCTCTAGTTCACTGAAATATCACTACCTTGTGTTCACAAAGAATAATAAAGGTAGCCTTCTACTGTCCCTTTATCTTTCATTGGCGAATAGAATATGTACGCATATATGAATTGATTATAATGATTACCGTATTGTGAGATACAAATCTCAAATCATTCATATTGTTTGTTATCAATTGCATATATTTCTTTAGATCATTATCAATATTTTAATCTTATATTGTTTTGTCTTCACCTGATCCACGAACATGGCATCAAAAATTACTTTAAAGATTATCATTTTAAATCTGATCAAATGGTTATGTATTTCTAAGCGTTGTTATAGTTTATCCTATTGTTTGCTTTGATAATGTCCAAGATAAATCAAGTTCGAGTGTCATTCCTTTGATTAAATTTGGAATAAAGAAGACGAAATTTTGTCTTTTTGAAGAAGGTACGCCTATTATTCATTATACCTTATTTTGAATTAATTTCTTTTTGTTTTATGGATTGATGATAAAAGAATTATTATTTATTTTGACTTAATAATTTTTTTACCGTTAAACAAGTACCATAAGAAATCAATATATTTTTTTAAAAGTAATGATTATAATTTGAATGTTGATTCGATGTTTTTTCAAATGGATAAAATCAACCTTTGTTATAAAACAGTTAAAAAAAATATTTAATCATTAAATTATATTATAAGTTTTTGGTTCCACAATTTCTATCCAAATCAAAATATATCCCTTTTTGTGTTTGTCTTTCAGTCTTCTCATCTTTATTTTGTGACAGTTCAATTAATTTTTGTTATAGAAATTTCATTTTGTTTTTGTAAATTTTGTACTAAAATAAAAATTCATTCTATTTACATTCAAAGCTTCGATCCAATTTTTATTTTTACTGAATTTTTGCTCAGATCTATCCATCAATTATGTTGATTCTTTGATATGTTTGTAGCGTAATCAAGAACAGTGGATATGTTGCTTAAAGAAAGAAAGTATTATATTTTACAGTTTTGCTAACACGTGATTATGATTATGTGTTTGATGGTATATCTGGTTCGGCTGTTAAAATTGTATGAATCTTATCTAAATTTTTTAATGTTGAATTCAAATTTATGATTGCAGTGTTTCATAAAATGGACACAGGAAAAAAATTCCGTTATAGTGGGGATTTTGTTGGCTTTGTTGACGACCTTCTGAATCAATATGTGAGTTTCTAACTTTTTTCCTTATCTGTGAATCATTTTCTTGTGCACAACCAGTATCAACACTTAACCTAAGTGCTATGTACCTCTAATTTTCTTACATGATCAGTAATTATTATCTAGCATTCCTGTCTTGAAATACTTGTGAAATATAAAAACGTGTTTTTATCAATTTTTGAGATTTCCAGCCCGTTTTTTTTGTTGCAGTGTTACTTCTTTTGAAACTAAGATCCCGTTTAATTTCTGGAAAAAATTTCACTTTCCATTACTTAAAACAGGGTTAATGGTGCTTTACCCCCTGTAATATAGGTCATTTCCTGTTTTCCCCCCTGTAAATTTCTTTTTTTGATTTACCCCCTGTAAAAATTTGATGGTTTGGAATAACTCCCTAATAGGTCATTCAAAAACGAAAATTTATGAAGAAAAAAAAAGGTTGGTTTTTGAATGACCTAAGAAGGGGGTATTCCAATTTTATTTTTTTTACAGGGGGTAAATAAATAAATAAAAATTACAGGGTGGAAACCGAAAATGACCTATATTACAGGGGGTAAAGCACTATTAACCTCTTAAAATATATGTTCATTTTAAATTACTTGATGAGCCTTATGTAGTGAACAATTGTGATAGAGAGAAGATGAAAGGGAAACAATGAAGAATGTATTAGTCAAAACCAACAATTGAAATTGTATTAGTCAATCAGAGCTTTGAACTTTGAAACCCTTTACTTTAAATAAATTATATATTCAAGAACCAATCTATTGTGATAGACATGTGCATAGTTGGCCAAACATAATCATATATTGTGTGTGTCTTTTGTGTATTTAAACATCTATTTATTTTTTGTGTTTGTTTAATCATCTATTTTACGCTATGTTTTAGCCGCTATTTAACAACACTGCTTGATGATACCCTTTTTTATTGGTATTTGTCAAGTAAAAGTGATATTGTTCTAGTATACACCGTTTGAGTGTGTTTGCAGTTGCATTATGGTGCGTACTAGAACATAATGCAACTGCAAACACACAAGCGGAAATATACTTTGATATTTGAGTTCTGCTGTGATAATTTTTTCTAAAACTTGTGCAGGACCTACTCGTTTAAACTGTATTGCTCTTGACTATTTTGTAATTACTAACCAATCAACATGCCTTTGTAAATCTGATTGTGTTATAGTATCCCTCAAAAGATAGTTTCCTTGTATTTTCTCTATTTGAATTTGATTGAATTCAATTTCCAATGCAAGTTATTACCTTATTAACTAAAATCTAATTTTACCTAACATGATTTTATTTTAAAGGACGAATCACTTGCTGAAGCGGTATGTGAACTAAAATTATCTATAAACTGGTCTATGTAGAAAATAGACGTGAACGCCAAGAAGGCAGGTGAGTGAAATGGAGTGCAATAAGGATGAGGCCACCATAGCTAAAGAAATTGCTACGAGGAAGTTTAAGGAAAAGGACTCTTTGGGAGGAAAGAAGTTTGCTTTGAAAGCCCATAATTTATTTCCTTCCCTTGAGGGTATTCCTCAAATGATAGCTACACTCGACGTGTATATTTCTGCCGAGAATAAAGTAAAAGGAGAAGCAGATTGGTATGGTATACTCGGTGTGAACCCCCATGCTGATGATGATACAATTAGGAAACATTACAGGAAGCTAGCTCTCATGTTTCACCCTGACAAGAAGAAGTCCATCGGATCCGATGGGGCCTTTAAGCTTATTTCAGAGGCATGGAGTATACTGTCAGATAAGGATAGAAGAGCAGCTCATAATGAGAAGATAAAAGTAAAACCACAGAAAGATTCAACCATTTTTGGTGGTTCCTTCAAGCGGAAAGACTCGTAAGAATACGGCTAAAGAACCTACTTCAACCTCTGCCAACAAATCAAAATCCACATGTTGGATTACTTGCCATTGATACCATATGCAATATGAGTATCTCGTAAATTATCTTAACCTTAAACTCATATGTCCTAACTGTCATGATGCATTTGTGGCTGTAGAAACTAATCCGCCTCCCATCAATTGAATTGTAATAGTCAATCCAAGCTTTGAACTTTGACACACATGTAAGTATTAAAAAAATCAACAATATGTTACAATAACTTTGGATATTAGGGAATATTCCGGTAATATACCAATTCAATGCCAAGAAAAGTAATGAACTAGAATATTGTTCGGTGATAGAGAATTATGAGTGCTAAAAGAGAAGATTTAAGAAGAAGAATTAATTTCTTAAAAAAAAAAAAAGAAGAATTAATTGATGATAATTGGTATTTCCTTATCTGTTGCCATAATAGCTATATATATATATGCAAGTTGGTTACAAGCGAACCAATCATTGCAAAGGAGTTATAATAAAGAGGACACCTCATCAGTCTACAAGCAAGTTGGCTTTTTCAAGTGGTGCATCTTTCCACTGAACCAGGAAGGTTTTGCACATGCAGAACCTGAGGATTTGGGTATAACTTCAATTGAGATACATGAAAAACATTATGTATGGTAGCAGAAGGAGGAAGTTGTAAGTAGCTGAACCAATACGGTCCAAACTGGAAACGGACCATAGAACTTAGGCAGCAGCTTGTGAGACTTATGTGGTTTCATAGACAATTGTCTATATGGCTGAAGCTTGAGATAAACATAGTCCCCTATAGCGAAAACACGGTCACTTCTATGTTTATTAGCTTGTTGGGTCATCCTGTTTTGAGCACGCATGAGATGGAATTTTAGAAGCTTAATTGCTTCCTCTCTAGCCATTAAGGACCTGTCTACAGAGAGATTAGCAGAAGAGCCAGGCAAATATGGTAAATGAATTGGGGGAGGTTGACCATAAAAAACTTCAAAAGGAGTTGTGTGGATAGAAGAATGTAAATTAGAGTTATATCACCATTCAACTAATGACAACCATTTGAACCACTGATTAGGGTGGTCTGAGCACATGCACCTAAAAATCCTCCCAATTGCTTAAGATTCTGAGGTATTGGCCAAGAACTCACAACTTGAATCTTAAGTGGATCAGTGGATACACCCTCTTTAGATAGGAAATGACCCGAATACTCAACTTTAGGCAAGGCAAAAGCACACTTAGATTTATTCAAAAACAAATGATTTTCCCTTATGGTTTGGAAAATCAATTGTAAATGAACTTGGTGATCCTCAAGAGACTGACTATAAACCAACAAATCATCAAAAAATACAATAAGAAACTTCCTCAGAAATGGCTTAAAAACCTGGTTCATAAGAGATTGAAAGGAGGCCGGGGCATTGGTGAGCCAAATGGCATGGCTAAGTATTCAAAATGGCCACTATGAGTCTTGAAGGCAGTTTTGTGCTTCTAGCTTGGAAAAGATAACTGACCCATGAAGTTCATCCATTAAATCCTCATTCAAGGGAATGGGAAAACGGTCCTTGATAGTAAGGTCATTGAGCCGTCAAAAATCCACACAAAGACGTCAGGAGCCATCTTTCTTTAGCACCAAAATAGTGGGAGATACAAAAGGGCTAGTACTATGCTGCACAATACCCTGGTCAAGCATATCTTGAACCAGTTTGTCAATCACATCTTTTTGCACAAATGAAAAACGATAAGGGCGTAAATTAAAGGGTTGAACTCTTTCTTTAAGTGGAATTTTGTGATCAAAACCTGGACCAGAAAGAGGTAATGCAGTAGGTTCAGCAAAAATATCAGCATAATGATCCAACAACTGCTCAAAAGCTGGAGGTAACCAAACAGTGGAATCTGAAGCTTGCAAAGCATGACAAGTAGGCTCCATAAAAGGGTAATCCACATTAGCAACATTCAGAAAACACAACTCTACGCCTTTTTGCACCACATGAGCAAATGATTTGTTGTTAATCAGCTTAAGAGTTGGAGTCTTGACACCCCTTAAAGTGAATTTGCGACCATTGGTGGTAAATTCCATCTGAAGCTTAGCAAACTCCCAAAGATAGGACCTAAGGAATTTAACCATTGTATACCTAGAATCAAGTCACAACATACCAACGGGAACACAAACATATCATCAGTGAACTGGGCTTGTTGAAAATTCCATTTAAATCCTCTACAGATTAAAGCAGCTTCCAACAGGGGCAGGATTGTCAGTCACATACCTCCACCTAGAGACCATGTCAATCAATAGTTGAAAAGCATGAGAACAAGCATATACAATTAATGCAGACACTTGAATCATAAATTTAATAAAAAAATTTAATAATTGAATCCAATAAATAAGAAGAGGTTTATTAGGAAACCCTAATAAATAGAGGTTTAGGTGTTCAGAAAAACTAACATCATTATAAAACAATTGAAAAACATACACTAGATAGAAGAAGATGAGTAGGAAACCCTCTTCCTTTAAGCTATGATGCTTAACCCTTGCTTTGTATCGCTAGCTTTTTAAATAAATAAAAGTATTTTCAAGGGTCCCAATTTATATTGCATCATTACTTCATAATTGAGAGATGAGAACTGGACTTTTTCCTCCGATCCATCTTGGAAAACAAGCTAAAACCGCTAAAAAGCACAATGGTGCATAGTTGGACACGCATAGGCATATGAGCCAGCCTTGGAGCCTGTCTCATGTGTAGGGTGCATGGTCTATCCTCAAGGTTGTATGGACACCTAGGGTATCATGGTTCAGAGAATGTACGGAAGGTGTAATATGTGTTTCATTAATAACAATAGTTTCACCATAAGTAACAACAACTGAATCATGGGTCACGACATTTGCTTCAACATTTTCACCATGAGTAATAACCGGTGCTACATTACAACAACAACAACCAAGCCTTATCACACTAAGTGGGGACGGCTACATGGATCAAATGCCGCTATAGTGTTCTATCAAAAACCATATTTGGATCCAACTCATTGACCTCTAAATCTTTTCTAATAGTTTCTCGAATGGTTTTCTTAGGTCTTCCTCTACCTCTTTTAACCTGACTCTTCTTCATATGATATACTCTTCTTACAACGACATCTACAGGTCTTCTCTCTACATGTCCAAACCATCTAAGCCTATTTTCTTCCAACTTTTCTACTATAGGTGCTACCCCCACTCTCTCTAATGGTGTCATTCCTAATCCTATCATGTCTAGTCTTACCACTCATCCAACGCAACATCCTCATCTCCACTACACTTACTTTACTCTCGTGTTGGCTCTTAACCGCCCAACAATCCGTATCATACAACATTGCCGGTCTGACTGCTGTCCGATAGAACTTTCCTTTCAGCTTAAGTGGTACTTTCTTATCGCACAAAACACCTGAGGCTCTTCTCTATTTCAACCACTCAGTTTGAATACGATGATTTACATATGCTTCTATTTCTCCGTCATTTTGTACTATGGACCCAAGATATTTAAACCGTGTAACTTGGGGTATGATATGATCTCCAACTTTCACCTCCAAGGTAGACCCACTTATCCTTTTGCTGAAGTTACATTCCATATACTCTGTCTTGCTTCTACTGAGGCGGAAACCATGCGCTTCTAAGGCTTGCCTCCAGGTCTCTAGCCTCCCATTTAACTCCTCCCTCGACTCACCAAGCAAGACTACATCATCTGCAAAAAGCATACATCTTGGTGCTAACTCTTGGATGTGTTCCGTCAGTACATCCAAAACAAAAGTAAAAAGACAATGACTTAGAGTTGACCTTGGTGCAGTCCTATTGTTATGGGAAAATCTACTGTATCCCCATCCTGCATCCTCGCACTAGTCGAAGCTCCCTCATACATATCCTGGATAGCTCTAATATAGGCAATCCTCACCTCTTTCTTCTCCAGGGCTTTCCACAAAATCTTTCTAGGTACTCTATCATACGCCTTCTCCAAATCTATGAAAACTAAGTGTAAGTCTTCTCTATTCGTCTGATATCGCTTCATCACGCGTCGAAGTAAGTAGATCACTTCCATAGTCGACCTCTCAGGCATAAAACCAAATTGGTTATCCGTAACGTGAGTCTCTTTTCTTAGTCTTCGCTCAATTACCTTTTCCCATAACTTCATGGTATGACTCATTAGCTTAATTCCTCTATAATTTGCGCAATGTTGTATGTCCCCCTTGTTCTTATAGATTGGAATTAAGGTGATTCTTCTCCACTCGTCTGGCATTTTCTTCATCCTCATAAACATGTTGAAAAGTTTTGTGAGCCACATAACCGGTGCTACATTCTTTCAAAAAAATAAAAAAATAACCGGTGCTACATGAATACTCACCGGCGCATCAAAAACCATGGAGGATCCTATGCTGTATGAATTCTCTTTTTCAACATATTCTTCAATTGTTTTCCTTGGAACATGTACAAGTTACCTACACGATCTACCGTTTCCACAAACTTCTAAGGGATCAGCCAACGACAGGTCGTGACGTCATTACCAATAATTTTGCAATGTGAGCAAAAATCAGGGAGTCATTCATAAGTAAATTCATAATTGAAAGCAAAGACGTCTCATTCAACCAATATTTCATTAAATATACAACGAGAAATATCTATATCAACTAAACTATGAGCGTAATGTTCAAACACTATTTTTGGTAGGATTATCAGTATTTAAAGGAGGACCTATAGCACTAGAAAATTCTAAAAGAGTACGGTTATGAAAATATTCCTTACGAAGTTCCATCAACCAAATCCAAACTTGAGAATCAGTTTGCCTTTGAGAAAGTGTTTTAAAATCCATAGTCCACTTAGATAAATGAAGCAGCCCTTGTTTCATGTTAATAGTGCCTTGCGCTTAAACGACCCTTAAGTCCTCTATCGAGCCAAAAGTAAACTCAAATTATCCTCGACCTAAGGGTATCAAACGCCACGGCTGAGTGGTTTTCCGAATCTTTGACAACTTCAAAGACACTCCCCTTTGTTTAGGACTAATCGTCCTTGAACTTTCCATTGAGATTCGGCCAAACCCTTCTCATACTCATGTTGTGTAATTTTAATATAAAGATAATCTCCCTTAATCTATGGAGTGTGAAGAGGATCATTTTGCAAACCCGAGTTTTAAACCACCGCCACAAAAGATTGATTGATCGCATGTGCCTTGGGTGGCATGTGGGAAACCAAGCAAGAACAATCACCGAGATCCAGGTAGAAACCAGGAATGTTAGTTTGGAAACCATGAACAGAGAAAAACGTGATTAAATCAGTTGACATTCAAACAAATCACAAAGCACAAAGTATCACCTGATAACTACTAGAAAAAGCAAAATTAGCGAGGGAAATTAGTGACGGAAAAAATGAAATTCCTCACAAATTCCTTGGTCGCAAAATTTAGTGACGGAACTAGAGAGGGATTTCACGTTTTCCCTCACTAAATATCCCTCACTAATTTTTGTTTTTTTAGTAGTGATGTACCACGTTGATTTCAAAAGGTGATCATGTGATTTAAGGTGAAGACCATATATCACTCACGTGTAGCTGCCTTGTGCCAACGGATGAAAACAAATTTAGAATTATGCACCACATGAAAAAGAAGGGTAATTGGTTCCCTTTCTATGTGATGGTGAAAAATATTTCGATAAATAATGAAATTGGTTTTTCCTGTTGAATTATCTGAAGAATTCTTCCCTGAAGCTTATTTCATGGATGTGTAACCTCTATTGTGAAAGTTGTGATGTGAGGAAGGAGAGAACTGGAATAAACAAGAACTGGAGGATGATTCAGAAAAGTGAGACCATGTGTGTAGAAATGTCAGCTGAACCGTTAAGATTGATCTAAGGGTTATGATTTAACCCTCTCATACCTCACAATAAAAATCCTCTCACTATATATACAGGGTTTTGTTATAAGACACCTTTTATGAAGGTGTCTTTTAGTAAAGTTATAACTAAAAAGTGGAAATCACACCTTGAGGTGTGAGTTGCTAAGAGACACCTTCATGGGTGGCTTTTAGCAAAACCGATATATATATATATATATATATATATATATTGGTATTTATAGCTTTTGGATTACCACTTTAAAAAAAAATTGTACTTACCCATTTTGTTTAGAAAAGACATATTAACTGTCCTTAGGCCGAGGGTCATTTGAGTTTACTTTTGGCTCGGTTGAGGACTTAGGATTGGTTTTTGCGCAAAGCATTATTAACATGAAACCAGGTCTGCTTAATTTATCTAAGTGGACTATGGATTTTATTACACATTCTCAAAGGCAAACTCATGCTCAATTTTGGATCCAATTGATGGAACTTGGTCAGCAATAATGGCATAACGTACTCTTCTAGAAATTTATGGTTCTATAAGTACTCCTTTAATTATTAATACTACTACAAAAAATAGTGTTTGGACATTACACTCGTATATTAGTTAATATAGATTTTATAGATTTTTCTCGCTATATATTTGATGTAATATTGGTTGAACGTGACGACTTTGCTTTCAAAGTCCAAGTTACTTACGAATAACTCCCTCATATTTGATCATATTGCGAAATTATTGGTCATGACGTGACAGACTTCCGTTGGCTGATTCCTTTGAAGGTTGTGGAAATGGTAGATTGTGGTAGTAATCTTTGCACATGTTCCAAGGAAAACAATTCAAGAATATATTGAAAAAGTGAATGCATATAACATGGGATCCTCCAACATTTTTGAAGTGCCGGTGAGTATTCCTATAGCACTGGTTATTACTCATATTGAAAATGTTGAAGCAAATGTCATGTCTTACGATGCAATTGTTGTTACTAAGGACGACAATGATGATGCAAATGTCGTGACCCATGATTCAATTGTAGTTACTAATGGTAAAACTATTTCTATCAATGAAACACATATTACACCTCCACCACATTCTTTGAAGCGTGACATGCTACGTGTCTATGCACCCTTGAGGATGAGTCATGCACCCTACACATGAGACGACCTCCAGAGCTAGCTCATATACCTGTGTGTGTCCAACTATGCGCTCTAGTGCTTTTATGTGGTTTTAGCTTGTTTTCCAAGATGGATTAGAGGAAAAGGTCCAATTCTAAAATCTCAATCACTAAGTAATGATGCAATATAAATAGGGACCCTTGAACATACTTTTAATCATTTAGAAAGCTAGTTGTACAAGGAAAGGGTTAAGCATCATATTTTAAAGGAAAAGGGTTTTCTCCTCCACTTGTTCTCTATAGTGTATGTTTTCCATTATTTTGAAATGATGTCGGTTTCCATGAGCACCTAAACCTCTATTTATTAGAGTTCCATGATGAACCTCTTTTTATTTATTGGATTCAATTAATAATGATTTTTATTAAGTTTATGATTCAAGTGGTTGCTTTAGTTTGTATATATCTGTTCTCATGATTTTCAACTATTGGTTAACCTGATATCAAGGTGGAAGTATAAGACTGACAATTCGGACTCCGTTCGAACAAGACAATATTAAATTGATTATTTTATGAATTAAAGGATTCCCCCTTATACATAGATAGGAGGTACAGGTGTGTCGTTGTTAATGGAGGAGGACTATTGTTCGGTAGTAATGGCTACGGGAACCGTAACTATCAAACTTTACAATTTGGCAGTTATGGGGGCTGTTATGATTGTGTTTGGATTAGAGTCCCATATTGCTATGTACGCCCCCTCTCGGGGAGGGGGTTTGAAGCAAGTACCTAGCCTGATGGGGAATTGGGCTTGTTTGTTACTGAGCTTGGTCTCAAATGGGCTTAAGCATTTGGGTTGTCCAGAACGAACACGAAACTTAACCCTAACTCATCATCTTATTAACTTTATATAAATGTATGATTTTACTTTTGTTGATAATACTAGAAAAGGTTAGTTGCGCTTTGCCGAAGCTTGATTCCTCTCTTTCTCTCTAACTTACTGAAACATCACTTACCTTGTGTTCACAAAGAATAATAAAGGTAGCCTTCTACTATTTCTCTATATTTCATTGATGAAGAGAATATGTACGCATATATGAATTGATTATAATAATTACCGTATGGTGAGATACAAATCTCAAATCATTCATGTTTTTTATTATCAATTGCATATATTTCTTTGGATCATTATCAATATTTTAATCTCGTATTGTTTTGTCTTCGCCAGATCCACGAACATGGTGTCAAAAATCATTTTAAAGATTATAATTTTAGAGCTGATCAAATGGTTATCATCAAGATTTTATGTATTTCTAAGCGTTGTTATAGTTTTCCCTATTGTTTGCTTTGGTAATGTCCAAGATAAATCACGTTCGAGTGTAATTCCTTTGATTAAATTTGGAATAAAGAAGACAAAATGTTGTCTTTTTGAAGAAGGTACACCTATTATTCATTATAGCTTATTTTGAATTAATTTTTTTTGTTTTTTAGATTGATATCAAAAGAATTATTCTTTATTTTGACTTAATATTTGATTTATTCTTAAACAAGTACCATAAGAAATCAATATATTTTTTTTTAAAAGTAATGATTATAATTTGAATGTTGATTTGATGTTTTTTCGTATGGATAAAATGAACCTTTGTTATAAATTTTGTATATTGATTCCTAAATCAATTAAATTACTGGTGTACTAGATCCATTAGGGAATTGAACATGATCTTCCTTTTGTATATTTAAATAAATTATATATTCGAGAACGACTCTACTGTGATATACATGCGCATAGTTGGCCAACCCTAATCATCTATTGTTTGTGTCTTTTGTGTATTTAAACATAAATTTTTTTTTTGGTGTTTGTTTAATCATCTATTTTCCGCTATGTCCTAGCCTCTATTTAACAACACTACTTGATGATACCCTTTTTATTGGTATTTGTCAATTAAAAGTGATATTGTCTTAGTACACATCGTTTGAGTGTGTTTGCAGTTGCATTATGGTGCACACTAGAACATAATGCAACTGCAAACACACAAGCGAAAATATACATTGATGTTTAAGTTATGTTGTGGTAATTTTTTCTAAAACTTGTGTAGGACCTACTCGTTTAAACTGTATTGCTCTTGACTATTTTGTATTTACTAACCAATCAACATGCCTTTGTAAATCTGATTATGTTATAATATCCCTCAAAAGATAGTACCCTTGTATTTTCTCCATTTAAATTTAATTGAATTCAATTTGCAATGCAAGTTATTACCTTATTAACTAAAATCTTCATTTGCCTAACATGATTTTATTTTCAAGGTCGGATCACTTGCTGAAGCGGTATATGAACTCAAGCTATCTATAAACTGTCTATATAGAAAATAGACGTGAAAGCCAAGAAGGCAGGTGAGTGAAATGGAGTGCAATAAGGATGAGGCCACCAGAGCTAAAGAAATCGTTGTGAGGAAGTTTAAGGAAAAGGACACTTTGGGAAGAAAGAAGTTTTCTTTGAAAGCTCATAATTTATTTCCTTCCCTTGACGGTATTCCTCAAATGATAGCTACACTCGACGTGTATATTTCTGCCGAGAATAAAGTAAAAGGAGAAGTAGATTGGCATGGTATACTCAGTGTGAACTCCCATGTTGATGATGATACAGTTAGGAAACATTACGGGAAGCTAACTCTCATGCTTCACCCTGACAAGAACAAGTCCATCGGATCCGATGGGGCCTTTAAGCTTATTTCAGAGGCATGGAGTCTACTGTCTGATAAGGATAGAAGAACATCTTATGATGAGAAGATAAAAGCAAAACCACCGAAAGGTTCAACCATATTTGGTGGTTCATCGACAAAAGCGACAGCAAATGGGGCAAACAATAGTAAGAAGAAAACGCCTTCAAGTGGAAAGACTCATAAGAATACGGCTAAAAAAACCCACTTCAGCCTTTGCCAACACATCAAAATCCACATTTTGGACTACTTGCCATCCATGCCATATGCAGTATGAGTATCTCGTAAAGTATCTTAACCATAAAATCATTGGTCCTAACTGTCATGATGCATTTGTGGCTATTGAAACTAATCTGCCTCCCAGCATTTGAATAGTAATAGACAATCCCATCCACATTTTGGACTACTTGCCATCAATGCTATATGCAATATGAGTATCTCGTAAAGTATCTTAACCTTAAAATCATCTGTCTTAACTGTCATGATGCATTTGTGGCTGTAGAAACTAATCCGCCTTCCAACAATTGAATTGTAATAGTCAATCCCATCCACATTTTGGACAACTTGCCATCAATGCCATATGCAGTATGAGTATTTCGTAAAGTATCTTAACCTTAAACTCGTCTGTCCTAACTGTCATTATGCATTTGTGGCTTTAGAAAATAATTTGTATCCCAGCAATTGAATTATAATAGTCAATCCCAGCTTTGAACTTTGAAACCCTTTACTTTAAATAAATTATATATTCAAAAACCACACTATTGTGATAGACATATGCATAGTTGGCCAAACGTAATCATCTATTGTTTGTGTCTTTTGTGTATTTAAACATCTATTTATTTTTTGGTGTTTATTTAATCATCTATTTTCTCTAGATTCCAGTTCATTGGTTTATCAAAACCATATGATCCAATTCCTAATATTAAGAGAAAATCGCGACACACATGTAAGTATTAAAAAAATTAACAATATAAATAGGTCAAGCACATCATTTCATTATATTTTTATGGAAATGAATCACTCTCAATTTCTACTTTCATTCCCTTTATGACATATTGAATAGAAAATACACATTTGAAACATGCCTTGCAAAAATTATGACCACATGGTGTTTTCACTGGTATAAGTATTAAAAAGATGAACCTATGAGGAATGGATAAAATCAAATCTCTGTACTTGTTTTCTTTCTCTCCAAGGTGAGAGAGTATGACAACCCAACAAAAGCAATCTTGGTAGCCAACTAGCAAACAAGAAATCTACATGATACTATTCATGATGTCACACTTTATTGCAAGTTGTCCAAGCAGAATGTTCTCAGAATTTCGAGAACATTCTGCCAAGCAATTTTACACAAGAGTTTTTCACTTTAATGAGTTGGCAAACTTTTCTCTCCCTATTTTACCCCCAAGAGCGTGTGTTTATTACAACGGCAAGGGACTCCTTCCATCTATAAATACAAGGGCTTACAAAGAGGAAATGCAATGAGTCATTAAGCATATATCATCTTACTTGATTTTCAAAACATCAAGAACACTTAAAAGGCTCTTTCATAGTGTGCAACATTACAAATCCAACAACATCTCTTTTTACTTGAGTTATTTACCAAGGCAATAGCATTGTAAATCAAACGCCAAAGATACTGAAAAGAATCACTAATAGTATTTAGTGATTGTTGTTTGTAAAAACTAGTGAGTGAAACTAGTGTCAAGCCCAAATGTGTGAAAAGAAAGAAATTGTATAGATCAAGGAAGTGATCTAAGAAAAAGACATAGTTGAGATATAGTTAATACTCAACTACATATTGGAAAATGTCACAGTATTGGGGGACTGGACTAATAACCCACATTTGGGGAACCAGGATAACTTCTTGTGTGTCATTTTCTCTCTTTTTCTATCTCTTTTTTATTTTAAACAATATCACACACTTCACAATATTATTATTTTATTTACTAACGTAATAACCTAATACAAGTATACACTTGAGAATTTTTATTTGGTAATTTTTATTAGGTCACAATTCAAACCCCCCATTCTTGTGATCTTATTCTACTTCAATATAGTCACCTCTTAATTGGGCTAGGTTAAATTCGTCATATTGGGTCTAACCCTCTCTTACTAATAAATTAGAAATGTTACTACTTACTCATCTTAGTTACCTCTAATCTTAGTAAAAATAACTATTCACCTCAAAACGCTTAAATAATCTCAATTCTAATATTACTAAAATACCCTTGCTTAATAAATGACCAAAATACCCCTTAGTCTAAAAATGACTAAAATACCCTTATAGGCCAAAAATCCACTAATCCCAAATAAAACACACACAAGGACAAGTAATCACACATAAACACATAATAAATAATAAAAATAATTCTAGCGAAAAACAGGCTGTTACATATGGCCCCTTGTAGGGAAGGGGTGTGAAACAAGTAACTGGACCAATGGGGAATTGGGTTTGTTTGTTATTGGGCTTGGACTCAAATGGGCTTACTCATTTGGGTTGTCCAGAACAAAAACCTAACTTTACCCTAACTCAACATCTTGTACACTTTATATAAATGTATGATTTTACTTTGGTTGATAATACTAGAAAAGGTTAGCTGCGCTTCGCCGAAGCTTGATTCCTCTCTTTCTCTCTAGTTCACTGAAACATCACTACCTTGTGTTCGCAAAGAATAATAAAGGTAGCCTTCTACTATCTCTTTATCTTTCATTGCGAAGAGACAATGTACGCATATATGAATTAATTAGAATGATTACCATATGGTGAGATACAAATCTCAAATCATTCATATTGTTTATTATCAATTGCATATATTTCTTTGGATCATTATCAATATTTTAATCTTATATTGTTTTGTCTTCACCAGATCCACGAACATGGCATCAAAAATCACTTTAAAGATTATCATTTTAGATCTGATCAAATGGTTATCATCTAGATTTTCTGTATTTCTAAGCGTTATTATAAATTACCCTATTGTTTGCTTTGACAATGTTCAAGATAAATCATGTTCGAGTGTCATTCCTTTGATTAAATTTGGAATAAAGAAGACAAAATTTTGTCTTTTTCAAAAAGGTACGCCTATTATTAATTATAGCTTATTTTGAATTAATTTCTTTTTGTTTTTTGGATTGATAATAAAAGAATTATTATTTATTTTGACTTAATATTTTATTTACCGTTAAACAAGTACCATAAGAAATCAATATATTATTTTAAAATTAATGATTATAATTTGAAAACAGTTAGAAAAAATCAACCTTTGTTATAAAACAGTTAGAAAAATATATTTAATCATTAAATTGTATTATAAGTTTTTGGTTCCACAATTTCTATCCAAATCAAAATATATCCCTTTTGTGATAGTTCAATTAATTTTTGTTATAGAAATTTCATTCTGTTTTTGTAAATTTTGTAGTAAAATAAAAATTCATTCTATTTGAATTCAAAGCACGAACTAATTATTTTTTTTTCCGAAGCAGTGCACAGATCTATCCATGAATTATGTTGATTCTTCAATATGTTTGTAGCGTAATCAAGAATGGTGGATATGATGCTTAAAGAAAGAAAGCATTATATTTTACAGTTTGCTAACAAGTGATCAAGATTATGTGTTTGATAGTATATCTGGTTCGGCTGTTAAAATTGTATGAATGTTATATAAATTTTTTAATGTTGAATTTGAATTTATGATTACAGTGTTTCATAAATTTGGACACAGGAAAAAAATTCCGTTATAGTGGGGATTTTGTTGGCTTTGTTGACGACCTTCTGAATCAATATGTGAGTTTCTTACTTTTTTTCTTATCGTCGAATCATTTTCTTGTGCACAACCAGTATTAACACTTAACCTAAGTGTTGTATGTACCTCTAACTTTCCTGCCTTGAAATACTTGTAAAAGTGATATTGTTCCAGTACACACCGTTTGAGTGTGTTTGCAGTTGCATTATGATGCGTACTAGAACATAATGCAACTGCAAACACACAAGCTGAAATATACTTTGATCTTTGAGTTATGCTGTAATAATATTTTGTAAAACATGTGTAGGACCTACTCGTTTAAACTGTATTGCTCTTGCTTATTTTGTGATTACTTACCAATCAACATGCCTTTGTAAATCTGATTTGTGTTATAGTATCCCTCAAAAGATAGTGCCCTTGTATTTTCTCTATTTTCTCTATTTGAATTTGAATTTCTCTATTTTCTCTACTTTTATCTAACATGATTTTATTTTCAAGGACGGATCACTTGCTCAAGCGGTATGTGAACTCAAACTATCTCTAAAGTGGTCTATATAGAAAATATACGTGAACACAAAGAAGGTAGGTGAGTAAAATGGAGTGCCATAAGTATGAGCCCACCAGAGCTAAAGAAATCGTTGTGAGGAAGTTTAAGGAAATGGACCCTTTGGGGGCAAAGAAGTTTGCTTTGAAAGCCCATAATTTATTTCCTTCCCTTGAGGGTATTCCTCAAATGATAGCTACAATCAACATGTATATTTCTGCCGAGAATAAATTATAGGAGAAGCAGATTGGTATGGTATACTTGGAGTGAACCCCCATGTTGATGATGATGCAGTTTGGAAACATTACAGGAAGCTAGCTCACATGCTTAACCCTGACAAGAACAAGTCCATCGGATATTATGGGGCCTTTAAGCTTTTTTCAGAGGCATGGAATCTACTGTCCGATAAGGATAAAAGAGAAGCTTATGATGAGAAGATAAAAGGAAAACCACAGAAAGGTTCAATCATTTTTGGTGGTTCATTGACAAAAGGGACGACAAATGGGGCAAACAATAGTAAGAAGAAAACACCTTCAAGTGGAAAGACTCATAAGAATACGGCTAAAAAACCCACTTCATCTTCTGCCAACACATCAAAATCCACATTTTGGACTACTTGCCATCAATGCCATATGAAGTATGAGTATCTCGTAAAGTATCTTAACCTTAAACTCATTTGTCCTAACTGGAATGATGAATTTGTGGCTGTAGAAACTAATCCGCCTCCCAACAATTTAATTGTAATAGTCAATCCCAACAAAAAAAAAATGAATGAATTCATAAGCCATACTTCTGAAGTATATCTTAAGAATGTGAACTCCATTAAGAATGTTCAATCTCCAATCATTTTTTGCCTACTCAGATATCCATTAAGAATGTCCGATCTTTTTTTGGCACGTTGTGATCGCCACTTTTTTCACATACTAATTGCAACATTGGATTGATCAAATTGGATCTATGCATTACAATTGTAAATCCCACCCTATTTGCTTAACGACGTACCCAATTAAGCAAATTATCCCTATCTTTCCATTTAACTTATTCGGGAAAAACAAAAGAGTCATGTCAACTTCGTTGGCATCAAGTGGGACAACACCAGAGTTAACATATAATGAAGCTTCAACATGGACGGAAGCTCCACAAATATTTGGTTTGGTATCAACCTTAGGCAGTTTGCCATCTCCGGAATTTGGACAAAAATTGGTTTTGTCTCTCCCGGATCATCATCCGCGTTCTCAACCATAACTATAAATAAACAACACATAACTGTGAATAAACAACTAACTAACGCATAAACATCAATTGCATAATGAATTAAAACAAAAACAAAATGTAAGAAATAGGCAGTAGCTAACATATTTTTTTAGCCATCGCATCAGTAGTTAACTACCGAATTCCATCGGCAGTTAAATACTGATGCTCCCATACATCGGCACTTAAGTACCAATACATGCATGTCAGTGTATTGGCGAAAGCCGACAGCAAAATCAACAAAAATAAACGGATTAAAATGACCAATACCTGTTTTTTTACGTCAAAAGTGTGTCGAAACTTCCTGATTGATGCTTAAATGTTTTTGGAGCAAGATTGGGGAAAAAAAATTGGATTTTGGGGGTATAGATTGAGGAGGTATGAAAAGTTGATGAAATAGTGAGTAGGAGGACTAGCTTGTTGTTATCAGCTTATGTTGTTTTTTGATTCCGAAACTGTTGTATTTTGGTTTTCCAAATTCTATTTTCTACCGAAGTTGTTACTAGGTTGAGTCACGACCAGGTCGCTCTCTTTAAGACGTTTTGTGGCACTGCCCAAAATTGTGCAAGGCAGACTATCAACCACGCCGCCTCCAGGATAAAACAAGTCCAGCTACAACTGTGCGGTTAACTATTGCACTGTAGAAAACCGTTCGAGAATTACACCTTCAATATGGTACTAAGACCACTCTTTTAATACTGAAACCAATATGGTAATGTAACCACTCTATGGTGCTGAGACCACTCAAATATGGTGTTACCACCATTCACCATTCTAATGTCTCACTTCTCCAAATATCAATATGGTATTTCAACAACTCAAATATGGTGTATGACCATTCTAACATCTAACTTCTCCATGAATTGAAGAAAAATATATATGTTTAAGATCATTCTTATTATACTGAAAAGGGACCATGATCTTAAAATATTATTTATTCCGAAGAGAATGAATTATCGAAGGGACTATGCTCTTAAGACCGTTCTTATTTCCGAAAGGATAATAAACCGAATAGGGACTATGGACTTAGGAACACTCTAAATTCCGAACGGACAGAAAGGAGTAGAAAAAGGAGACGGACTTGTCAACACAAGTCGAAGGAGGGAGAAGAGAGGAAAAACACAGTGAGAAACTTTGGGAGCAAGTAATTCTCATATTAGATCTAGTACAAAAATATCTCAAATTGAGTATCAAAATATATCATATTGAATTCAAAAATATATTATTCAATACATGAATATATTATTGAGTACAGAAATATATTATTGACTATCAAAATATATTTCAGATCATGCACTAAAATATATTAAATTGTCTACCAAAATATTTCAGATTGTATTCCAAAATATTCTAGATTGCGTTTCAAAATATTTTAGCAAAACTTGGGAACTAAGAAAAACAATTTCTAATCATGATTAAATTAATTATTTAATTTATCATTTCCAAATAATAAAATATATATCAATATATATTTTTTCTCTAGTGTTTACTTCGTTCACTTAATTATGTACCCCTATTAGAGGTACACCCCCACTATATAAACATTACTAATGTGTGTGTTCAATCCGATGTGGAACTTCCACTTTTTTCAATTCACACAACACTAGTTTTACTCAACATAGGAATTTGTGTTTAGTCTTTTAACTCAATTTCCACACATGTTCCAACCGCTTATATAACAGTGTATCGACATTTAAGTGCCGATGATTTCATAACTGGCGGCAATTAATTGTCGATGAATAGGAAACTGACGGCAGTTAACCTTTGAGAGGTATTTTGGTCATTTTGTCGTGTGTTTTAGCCTTATGACATGTGTGAACATCAATTTTCCCAAAAGAATTGATGTGATGTGCTAGAACTAGTCTCCTTCTAGAATAGTCCAGGATTTATCATTTTCTTTTATTTCATTGGATTATGCGCGGTCAATTAGCTCTTGGTGTAGTAATACAGTTTTGTTATGTAACTGGTTATATAAGGTGACCTTTTGGCACATGTAAATTATTCTTGAGTCTCTTACAATCTTCAAGTCTTCACTCCTTTATATAGAGGTGTGAAAGAGACATTGTTGATTGCCAGCACATCAAAAGAGTCGTTCTTGAAGCTTGATCATCGCCAATGATCTGTTGCTTGATTTGGCTATTGTCCTAGGAGGGAACAATTTCAAATTCATTCCTTCAATAGAGAGTAACCAGCGTAGACACAACTGTTATCTTGCACTACTGCAGCCATGAAGAGTGGAGTAGTGGAGTAGTGGTTGTACAATTGTACTATGTCCTCTTTATCCGCTCCTCAGTGGATAAGCATTCAATGCCTTCTAATTCCTCTGAAATAGCCGTTGCTCCGGCTTCCATTCCTTTTGCAATGATGTGTCTATGAATAACAAACTTTAACTAACCGCAGCTTCCAGTCTTCAAACTCTGATGAACTTCAGCTTCTAAGGATCTTCAGACTCTCTGATGACATCAGCATCTGGCAGTCAACTTCTGATGGTCTTCAGACTCTGTCTTGCAACGCAAGCTTCCTTTGCTATCTTTTGTTCTTTCAGAACCAATGCTTTACTTATAAATTTTTGTCTATGGTCCTACACACTTGAACAAATATTAGCAATTCCAATTGACATTTTAATACCTTGTTATCATCAAAACTTAAAGGTGGTAATGTTAAACACATTTTGTTCCAACAGTGTTTGGCCTAACCTCTCCTTAATAATGTAGAGAAGTTGAAAAAAAACCGGGTCAAACGGTATCTTAATCTCCCACAACGGCAGTGTAGAATCAACTGATTTTGGGAGAAAAAATTGGAAAATAGTTAAAAATAAAAAAATTGGAAAATAGTTAAAAGTTATTAAAAATATAAAAATTGAAAAGTAGTTAAGAAAAAAATTGGTGAGGTGGCACTCAACCAAACAACGCTAAAAAAAATTATATGCATTAGTGTAACAAAAAACAGTCTAACGTACATAAAATATTATTCTAAACGCTAATGTGTGTGTCTATATTCGCGAGGTTGAAGAAATGAAGTAAAAATATTTGGTATCATTAAATGACAGCGTGAATAAAATTATTTGTGAGGTTGTGATGTTTAAACGATATTGAAATTAAATATATAAGTGATAGAAAGATAATAAAATTCCTTTGAGAAGAGATAATAAAATTAAATGGAACCTCGTTAAATAAAATTAAATGGAACGGTTAAAAAAATTAAATTAAATTAAATGGAAGAAAAAAAATACTGAAATATAATATTAAAAAATAAAAGAAAAGGTTCCCAGCGTGAGTTGAAGAGAGGTGCTTGTGAAATAAGTTGTCGAGAAGTAGTTTTTTGAAGTAGCATTCAACAATCCATTCAATTTAATGCATTCAAAAAAAGTACTTTTTTTAGTAAGTACTTAATTGATATTGTGTTTGGCCTAACTTCTCCTTAAAAATGTAGAGAAGTTGAAAAAAAGCGGATCAAACGGTACCTTAATCTCCCACAACGGTGGTGTAGAAGCAACTGAATTTGAGAGAAAAAATTGAAAAATAGAAATTTGGTGAGGGGGCAAAAATAGAAATTCATAAGGCATTGGTGAGGTGACACTCAACCAAAGCCATAAATTATTGAATTACCAAATTGCCCCTTTTAGGGGCAAAAGTGGAAATTCATATGGAATTAATTTCTATATATAGTATATATATTTCTGGAGATATGATCATGACTTCAAATATTGGATCTCTCACTCTATCAACTTTGTGCTTTCATTGACTACTCTCTCCATGACTACCACCCGTTCTGCTAATGTCGAACGCCTTGGAGACTAGTTTCAGCACAGCACAACAATTCTTTTAGTGAACATAATCATCCCATCCTTGTGGGCTATATGGTTTTTTTCAGCAAGCATGTGTCTTCTTCCTATGGTAAAGACGAAAAACAACTTATCATACTTGATTAGTATTGACCATATATGCATGAGTTTGTTCAAATCTTTTCACAATATTAAATTTTTCAGCTTCACTTTAACAATAATAAGCAGTAACACAAACATCAATTCGCCACAACTAGGAACAATTTAAAAATAAACAAGTTGCAACATAGTCTAAGATCCAACATCTAGATTGTTACACATTTACTACTTAGCAAACTAAGACTAGGAAGTCCTTAACTAATACCAGCTAGAGTAAAACGTGTTGAAACACCAAACACATTATTAAGTTTTTTCCGCCACTAAACAAGAAATTTAACACTACATTTTTAACAACATATAATCATCCACAAAGTGGGAAACTGAGATTGATCTTGAGATTGTACAATGCATAAAAGAATTCCACCACAATTCCACATTGTTACTGTGTCACACAAGAACTTCCATTTAAAGCTTTTAACCTGCAAATTTTATTTTGCACCATTTCAATTCTCTTTTCTTCTTATTTTCCCTCAATTCGAGATTCAGTTACGATGGTGTCTATTAGCAACCGCAACGGTTATGGCGGAAACCACCAACGAAACCTGCAAATTTTCACAACCGAACATTAATTAATTATGTAACGAAGGGCAATGTATAACACATTTTTTAGTTACATCGAGCATAATATTGCAAATTTTGTAGTATTATGTAATTGCTATCATATTAAGCTCGATTTCGATTTGTCAATATTCATTGAATTTCTGTACCTTCTATCTTGAGAAACAATTAGAAATATATTCCGATATCATCCTCCTAATTATATATCATTTACACATTAAATATATTTCTAATTGTTTGATCTATGCTTTTTATATCATTAATCATTTTTACATTTCTTTTAAAAATTAACAGTTTTTATGAATTTCTCGAAAATTTGAATTGATGAGCATACAATTTCAGTACAAAAGTTGATAAAAAGTATTTAGATATAAAAATTGATTGGGAATCGATAGGCAAATTTTTTAACAATCTAGGTTGATTTTGTTCATACGAGAACACATCAAAAATCAAAATTCAAATTACAATTAGTACTTTTAAAAAAGATATTGATTTCTTACGATACTTGTTTGAGAGTAAATAAAATATTAAATCAGAATAAATAATAATTCTTTTGATAGTAATCCAAAAAGCAAAACAAATTCATTGAAAATAAACTATAATAATATTGTGCATACCTTCTCAAAAAGACAAATTGTGTCTTCTTTGTTTTAAGTTTAATCAAAGAAATCACACTCGAAAGAAATTTATCTTGGACATCGCCAAAACAAACCATTAGGAAAATCATAACTAAGCTTCGAAATATACAAAAGATTGATGATAACCATTCAATTAGATCTGAAATTACAATCCTTGATGTGAGTTTTGTTGTCATGCTCGTAGATCTAGATCTGATGGAGACAAAACAAGATAAGATTCAAAAATTGAATATAATTAAAAAATAAATAAAAAATAGATGCAAATGATGATAAAGTAATATGAATGAGTTGAGATTTCTGCGTCTCCCTACCGATCATTTTAATCAATTCATAAATACGAACATATTCATTGCATCAATGAATGATAGAGAGATAGTGAAATTCTACCTTTCCAAACAGAAGGTAGTGAGGGTTCATTGAGCTACACAAAAAGATAGAGAACGATCTTCGGCAAAGCGCAGCCGAGCTTTGCTCATATTATCAACCAAAGTAATATCGTACATTTATATAGAGTTTACTAAATGTGTAAGGGTTAAGTTAGAAGCTAATGGACTCTACTGGGTTAAAAACATAAAGGCCCAATAACATAAGCCCAATCTTATTATTTAACACCTCCCCTCAAATTCAGGACGCAACAACAGTAAGCATCAAGTTTTTGTCAAACAAAAAACATACTAAATAATATAAACTTCTAACACTACCCCTTAAGCTAAAGCTATGCTTGTCACAAATTAACCCTGAAAATAAATCAAATCAACTCATGGCATAATCAATGGAGAGCAACACCCAAAGTGAGTTATCATATAAAACAGAAGAAACAATGGGAGAGAAGACCAATAAAACAAATAGAAGAACCAATCAAACAACCAAATTGTGAGCACTTGAATCACCAAACCAAATAGTGAGCACTTGTCTCAATAAACAAACAATTTGTGAGCACTCGACTCACCAAACAACCAAATTGTGAGCATTTGATTCACCAACCAAACAAACAAACCAATTGTGAAACCAAACTAAAAGGAAGGAAACTAAACCAATGTGAACCAAAATGAACTATCTAAAACCAAACGAGACAAAATCAAAATCAACGATTGTATTTTACATCTACCATTCAAATTCTTGGCCTTGACAACTTAACAAAGGCTTAATTCAATTCCAAACTTATTTCTTCCATATTGAATGAAATTAATTTTTTTACCATTCAAATTTTTATAAAAAAAATCTAAATGAAATTATATACCAGCAAACAAGTTCTCTTCAGGATAAGGAGTACTAAAATGCATCACAATTTGTAAATAAAATCGTCAAAAATTGACAAACTAGTTTATTTATCGTGATAAGAATTATAACATGATAAAAGGAGTAAGGATTGGAAATTAAGTGTAACCAAGATTCGCACACACACCTGAAACATAATAGAGATTTTATTGGAATTTTGTGAGGGTTTCGAGGATGTGTTCTTCAAGGAGCATGGTCAGCCTAAGGGTGAGGCTATCAAAGCCCTCACTTAAGGCCCACCAACAAGAAATTATATTTTTCATTATATTTTACAACCAAAAAAGTCTTATAATGTAACGAGAAATGCCTCATATATTCAACTTTTCTTTAGGTTCCATTTACTTTTAAGAAATATTAGGACAGCCCTGTGAGGGAGAAAGGGTAATGGAATAAGGGAACTATTTGGTTTCATAGTGCTGTTTTGATTCATCAAAAGCTGAGTTGGTATTTTGGCTTCTATTACCACGTCATCTCTTGTCTCTAAAAAAGATGGTAGCTCAGTTTTTTTTGGAGTTAATGGTCAAATTTAACGTTAGAGAGAAAAGTGGCTAACAGATATTGAAGACATGGTCTTTTTGTGTTTTTTCTGAGTTAGTGGCTAGTTTGACAGCAAGATGCATTTCCAAGATCAAAATGACTATCTGCTCATGAATAAATTTTTTGCAACAAAGAATATATGAAAAAAAAACATTAAAATAATTAAAAAGATACAATTTATTTAATTCTCCTTGTATGGTTTGACAATTTACTCGTAACAATTACCAGGAGAACCCAATGAGTTACCCAAAAATCGTTTAAATAGGATTCCAATCAATCACACCATAGACTCGTAAATAAAGATAAGTGATTTTGGAGATGAGAGCCAGAGTCAAGGAGCAGAATACCGTAAATAAATAGAAGTTAGGTGGGCATTACACACTCTTGCCAGGGCCGGCCCTTTGGGGTACAAACAACTCTACTGAGCTGGGCCTCCCAAATTTGGAGGCCCAATTTTTTATTTTATTTGTACAATGCGTGAAAAATTATAATATAAACTAAACGCGCACAAAATTGTTAGTATTGTTAGGATGCGCTGGTGGTATAAACACATGTGTGCAATGTTGATGACATGGGTTTAACTCCTAGCGGGGCCAGTATTTGATTTTTTTAACTATAATTATTTTTTTAGTATAATTGTGCCTCAATTTGGGCCTAATTTAAGACGGATTTGTGTTCTAAATATCCTCAAATACTCTATTTTCCCTTAAAACACAATATATTTTTTTCCTTATTTTTTTTTAAAACACTTAAAACTTTTTTCTCTTAAAAAAAAGTAATGTTTTTTTTACTAGGGGACCTATCTTTACAATTAGAGCCGAGCCTCTAATTTTGTAGGGACGGCCCTGACTCTCGCCCTATCCAACTAATGAGAAATGATTTATCTAATGTAAACAATTCACATTAGAGTGAAAAATGATAATATTAACTGTTAATTAACAGATTAATAGTAAATATTATACTTTATTTTCTTTAAAGGATCCTTGGCCCAACAATTAAGTTAGTTCTGGTTAGGAGTGTTCAAAACCGAACCAATCCAATAGAAAAATCATAAACTGAACCAATCCAAACCGAAATCGCAAAAAATCGCATTTGGTTTGGAACTGCAAGATAAATAAGTATAGGAAATTTTACCTTATACCCCTGCATTTATACCCTCACCCCTACATTTCATATAAACTACCTATTTTACCCTCATATATAAATTAAAAAACCTTTTTTTCTTTTCATTTGTCAAAAAAATTAAAGTTCTTCGGCTATGTAGAGAAGAAAACATGAGTGAGTCTTTTAGAAACAAAACCGAAAACCAACTTATGCCTTTTCCCATGTGCTTTCTCGGTCGGAAATCATCAAGAGGTGACAAATATGTTGTCGATTCAGATTTGTTGACATAATGCGTTTTCTGAAAACTTATGAGTTTTCCACCGTGGTTTCCGATTCAGATATGTTGTCGAAAAACTTCTAGTTCATAGAAAAAATTATGGCACGATCCTGTAAACGATTTTGGCACGAGGCACAATTAAACAAACTAGAAATATTATTGATTTCTAGTAATTAAATGTTATAAAAGGGTAAAATTGAAATTATCAGTAATTTGCAGGGGTGAAGGTATACATGTATGTGTATGGGGTAAAATTTCCATAAGCATACGGTTTACGGTTTTTCTATTAGGTTAGTTCTCCTCAAAACTGAACCAATCAAAACTACACCACGAACACCCCTAGTTCTACCCAATATAGAGACCTTATGTAAGATCAATTGTGAGGAGAAAGCAATTGTTTTCCGCAACTCATATAGCGTGACGGCATCAGATGCATTTACGTACCTTACCTTAAAAATATTCCAATACCAAAATTTTCTTAGGTAGTTATATTTTCCCAAATAAACCTTTAGTTTCCCACACTATAGACCCATCCCATCAGTTTGTATCTCTTTCACCCAAATAAACCTTCACGTGATCCACCCAACAAAACCTTCATGTGGCTGACTTGGCTGTTTAAACACAATTGTTTTCATATAAAAACATTGTTTATAATTTTTAAATTTTGGTGTAACAAAAAGAGTATATCGATAAAATTTAAATTTGTTAAAAAAAAATATAAATCTTCTAACAAACTCACATAATCCTTTTATATAAATAAAACTCACATTATCCTTGCAAATATCATATAACAACATAGTACACAACCCTACAAATACATTTAAGTGTTTGGAATTCTCGTATTTCAGGATCTACAACATTGACGACATCAAAATTATTGATTGAATCTACACGTAATCGAAATTGATCTAACAATCTACACTGAGTAAACACTTTAACAAGACGGCAAAGGAAAACAGCTCTGCAAATCAATAACCAAAAAAACAACAAAAACTATGACGATGAAATCATGAAAGAAAAAAACAAATATATCTGAAAAACATTTATTTAAATAGAGGAGAGATACGAGAATATGGACATTGAATCATAAGGATGTGTAGGGACGCAAGAGTTTTTCAGTCAAAAAGAAAATAATGTATGGCCTACCAAGAAAGCTGCACTTTAACCAACCAATAACTCAAAGTTAACTTGATCATCCAATTACAACTTATATATAGGTCACATGTCCTTCCTAACTTTCTCATTCTACCATAAACCCATTTCTTTGATTCATCTCTTATTAATTACTCATTTTTTCCCTAATTCAATCCATCATGGCTGAGGAGAAACACCACCACCACCATTTCCACCATGAAGATAAGTCTGGCTATGTTGAAGAGGTTGACTACAGAAAAGAGGAGAAGCACCACAAACATCTTGAGCACCTTGGTGAGCTTGGTACTGCGGCTGCTGGTGTTTATGCCATGGTAATAATATTTTTCTTAATGTTTTGCTACTCATTTTTTATCAATGATTTTTTTTAAAAAAATGATTTTCATCCCAGTAAACAAACACAAAACATCCTATCCTATTTTTAAAAATCTCTAATTTCTAAATTGAACTCTTGCACAAATTGCATAATTTTGATGTTTTCATAAGATTTAGTAATTTTTTTTTTATAATAATACAAAAAGGGGAAGAGATATAATAGTTATTTAAAATTTCCTAAAAATAGTTAAGGTCCACCATTGGACCATTTGTTAGAGGTTCATATTAGATGGATATGACCCTTTCATGTATTATTTTTCCTTAGTAAACATAAATATAATATTTTTCTTGAAAATTTGGACGAAAACAATTGTGTGTTTTGATCATTGATTTGAAAGTCGATCAAGAAATCCGTTGCTAAAGAGACTGCATTTTTCGGTCAGGAAATCGGTCATGAATTATTGGCCATTTTTTTTAGAATACAGTAAGCATAAAAAATGGCTTTTTTTTTAAAATAGAAAAACAAACAAAATATTATCCACTTTTACATTCGTTACTTTTTTTTCTTAAATTATCCACTTAATTTTATATTTTTTTTTATAGAAAGTAAAACATTTGAAAGAAATGAATTCATAGAATATATTTTTGACTGTAAAAATATAAAATAACTCAAGTGAATAATTACTGAAAAAACTTAGTGTAATTGAAAAAGTTTATCATATGCAACATGCTGTCGAACATGTTAGTTAACCCGATTACACAATAATAAAATTGATTTTGTTTGGTTCACAAGTCATAGTTCAACCGGTAAAAATACCGAAATTGTTAAGTTGGACACTGAGACTAAGATCCGAACCTCAACATCTTCATTTTTATGTGAGTTTATAACGACTTTGTCATTTCATCTATCTATACAAAAAGATAAATTGATTTTCTTTGGATGCTGCAATTGGTTTGATTTACGATAGCACGAGAAGCACGAGGCAAAGAAAGACCCAGAGCATGCTCACAAGCATAAGATAGAAGAGGAGATTGCGGCGGCCGCCGCTGTGGGATCTGGTGGTTTTGTTTTCCATGAGCACCATGAGAAAAAAGAAGCTAAGAAAGAAGATGAGGAAGCACATGGAAAGAAGCACCACCATCTCTTTTGAAGAACATGATGAACATAATCAAGCTCATCAAGATCACCCCGTTTATATTTATCTTCTAGTTAATATGTGTTATTTGAAGGGTGTCTAAATAAAGTTTGAGCTATAGTTTGGAGAGTGTTTAATTCTCTATATATATAGTTGCTTTAAATAATTACATATAAAATGTGTGATGTGGTTGACTATATAATTTATGGTTATAAAGTAACATAAGTGATTGCTTCTTGTCATTGGTCATTTTTTGCTAGGCTATGTAAATTAACATCATGTAATTTTATTAATGATAAAATAGTATTGATAAATCCCAGTGTAAAGAGTCCTCAAACTCATTTCAAGAGCCTTGTACCAAAAAACAAAGGATGTTCCAAAAACAAAAAACTCATTTCAAGAGCCTAAGGAGGAGAAAATACAACCAAACAACAAACAAGTGCCTAAAAACAAAATATGCAGCCAATTTATGTGATTTCCTTTCGGTTTATTTTTTTTAAGCATTCTAGTGGCTAGAATTTACCTTTTTTAAGGTGAATAAGTGAGGCGTCCGGGTTCGAACCCTTGACCCCTACATATAACAATATATGTTTCTGTCAACTAGTTATGCTTACGGAAACAGTTTTATTTTTTTTAGTCTTGGTAAATAAAAGTCAGGAAAAAACCAAATAAATTGGCACCATGTAAAAATTAGAAACCAAATAAATTGGCACCATGTCATGTATAAATTATAATTAGACTATATGTAACGGTCGGGGTGAACACTTAAAAAAGATAAATTTCCATCCACATTACTATTTAATAAAAAAAAAATAGAATTAGAATTATGCCAAAAAACTTTAGGACCGTGTTGAGAAAAGTTTGACCGGTAAATAGTGTGCTATGTCAACAAGGAGTAGTTGAACTTGTTACCTCCTTATCATTTATCAATTATGAGACGCCAAGACGTAGTTAAACATCATCTTCATTTTTTATAATAATTTAGTGTATAAATATTCAATTTGTGCCACATATTATAGAAATGTGTGTATTTATATTATGTATTTACTACAAAACTATAGTAATGAACTTTGTCATTTATTATAGGAAATGGTGAAGATCTTGTTGTAGTATGACTCAAAATTGGAGTTCTCAAGGAGTGCAAAATCGGGGCCTGATTTGGACAAATCGATGGCCGATTTTGAGTGTTTTTCAGCCTTTTCCATTCGATATTTTTCGGCACCTGATTTCGCGCAACAGGAAGAAGAACATAAACGTATTTTGGGCCTCTATTTGTTCCAAATTTTGAGGGATGCTTTTACTATAAATATAAACCTTGTATCAGATGAAAGGTTGAGAGAGGTAGAGAGTAGAAAAATAGGGTTTAGAAACAAACAACAAACTAGGGTTTATAGAGATTTGTCTTGGTAACAAACACTAGGGTTGAGATTGTTTTCATTCACCTTGGAGAAACACTATTAAGATTGCGTCTCTTGGTTACGTGAAGAGATTAAGACTTTGGGTAGAATTAAGTTTGAAGACTACTTCTTGTAACCCCTTTTTGATATCTCTTTGTAAAGTTACTCATCATTATAGTGGAACGGAGAACCTGCTCTCCTCTAGACTAGGTCAATATTGGACCAAACTGGATAAATAAATTTCTAATAAGTGTCAAAAAGGAGTTAAATAGACTGTATATTTCAGACACTTTGATTACTTGGTTTGCAAGTTATCTTGCGAAAAGCTCACAAATACTGAAGAATCATTCAATTATGCTTTTCACATCTAATGCCAACTCTTTGTGGGAAAATGCACGCCTGGACACTTGAGAAGCAAGGAAAACACGAAGAAATGCAAAGGTCGAGCAGAAGGTCATGTTTACTCGCCTCCCAAGCAGTCCAACTCGCCATGGCGAGCTAACAAAGGCAAGA
>Ga0228710_1000858_pt1 | contig 42571 bp, 29 predicted proteins | sample MedpolnodulmetaG_FD_177995 | JGI IMG/M metagenome (GOLD analysis project Ga0228710, IMG submission 177995) | Root nodule microbial communities from Medicago polymorpha collected in Santa Monica, California, United States - pink nodules | ecosystem: Host-associated > Plants > Roots > Nodule... | reverse complement strand
ATATTAATATATATTTTTATATATATATATATATATATATATATATATATATATATATATATATATATATATATATATATTTTGCAAAGGATCAGATGTTATGGAGTATATCTTCACTGGGCTTATATAAAAACAAAGAGTAGGCAAGAAGCAGAAGACAACCATAGACAATGAGAAATAAAGGGATATGATCACAAGTCAAATGGGCACCAAATGAATAAAAATTAAGGCAGAGATTAACCTTCAGCCGCCTAAATGCTAGTATTTGTGCTTTAAGAACATGAAGCTGATGTTTGGTAAAGCCATTTACTTTCTGAGGCATCTGAGATGGTCCCCCTTGAGGTTTGGCGTAATTTCCAGAGCCCACTTCCTTTGTCGGCCCTCCATCCTGGGAAGCATGTTGGCTTAATTGCCTGACATACTGCATTTTTGCAGGTTCTGGACCAGATCTAGATGATGAAGCTTTTGCATTCAAAGAACTATCTGCGCCTATGTTCTTGTTTGCAGAAGACTGTTGTGGATGCATAGAAGGCATTCCATTTACACCTACAATCGATTGCTTCAAAGATTCTTGAGCATCTCTACCATGAAGACTGAATTGCTGCACTGCCATGTCACTGGAGTTTCCAGCCACACCACCAGCATTGATGGGTAAGCCCAGATGGCTGGGTGGAGCTGTCTGCCTGGCTTTTAGAGAACCTACCAGTGCAGACACATCACTAGATGAATTAGCATGAGCAGAACCCTCACTTGCAACTGCCGGAGAAGTAGCCTGCTGGTTTAAAACTGGGACAGAAGATGACTGAGCACCAATGCTAGTGTTGTTTTCCTTTGATTGTTGAACCATCCTTGATTGCATCAAGGAATTGAGCTGAGCCGCGAAGTTAGCATTTGCAGGTTGTGATAGATCAATATTCCGTTCATGTGCCCATGCCTGCATAGCTCGGAGTTGATCAGAGGTTGCAATCTGGTTGTTCATAGCAATTGGGATGCTCTGTTGAGTCGTCAGTGCTTGCACAGGCCTTATATTATTCCCGGGCATCAAGTGTCCAATACCTAGTCCCTGGGTTGAGGCCTTTCCTTCATTCTTCTTATCAGGAGCTAGCTGCTGTCCTTGCTCTACCCGCTTTTCACCATGTGAAAAATGTTCAGATGAATTCCTAGAAGATGATGATTCTTGGCCATGATTCACTGCCTGCATAGACATAAGGTCCTGCAACTTAAAATTTCCCATTCGCATTTCTTGATCCTTAACAGATGTGGGGCCTGACATCTCCATTTTAGGTTGCTGCTGTGACTGCATTGCCAAAGCAGGTCTTTGTTGAGAACTCTGGAGAGCATACTGATAGTACGCCTGCTGGACAGGATTTAGCCTCTGCTGCTCAATGCCTTGACCCTGGTTAGGTCCATGCTGAGCTAAAGCAAAAAAATTTCGAGACTGCGGAGGCAATTGCATGGCAGTGGAAGATGAGTAATTGTTATTCCCAAATACTCCTTGATGCCCTGCTTGATACGCCAGCACCGCTTCACTCCCTTCAGGTTTTCTAAGCAGTTGCTGTTGAAATGACTGCATACATACCAGTTGAGAAAATGTCATCATTCTACAGCAAAAATGATATGATTCAAGGTTGCAAAAAAAACCATAAAATTACTATAACTTAGACCACAATGCAAATTTTGTAGATCTCAAGACAAACACAAGTAGACATATACTTTCAATTATAATAGAAGCTAATTTGGTTCCCAAAACCTACAGAACATACAGAAATCAGCAATATATTAATGACCACAGAAAGTAACAGAAGACAGAAGCAGCAAAAACAATAAGGACGAATTGACAATTCACACAAGATGACGAAACAACACTTTTTAGCAAATTGCAAGTATATCTTGTTTGGTTACAATTCACAACTGATCAATGGTGTGTCCAAGTCCAACCTACATACTTAAGAGATAAATAAAAGGAAAATGGGGATCCAAATTCCAAAATTGAACAGTGTATTAAAATGTCAACAGAAGCACCTGCAGAGAGAGAGAGAGAAAGACTAAAAAAAGGAGTTCATTAAACTCAAACACAAACCCAAGTTTTATTACCCTGATGTTACATGACTTCAAAAAGGAAATTCCTTAAAAATGCAGAAAAATAAAATAAAATAAGCAGAATAGTTACACTTGCCTATAATATAACATCAGATATGAACAGAAATTAAAACCAAAGACCAATTAATTCCTAAGAAATTTGAAGTCAACAGAAGGGTTGCAAACTGCTGAGTGTGATTAAAAGGTAGTCTAGAACTAAAATTCCAACCAATTATTTCCAAGTTCTGTTTAATGATTCCATCAATTTCCATAGTATCAATGCCTAAAAACAATTGGTTTAAAAAAAAAATACAAAAACCCTACCAACCAATATGCATTAATTAAATGCATAACATTCTCTTTTCCAAAGCCAATCATGTGATCCAAAATACTGACACAACTGAATTACCAGAACAACATGCAGAAGAAATTGTCATCACAGTAACACACATTCTACCAAAATTACCACAAAAATTCAGCTTAAACAATTCAAAATCCACACCTGTCTAGAACCACCCATCATCTGCTGTTGCTGCTGCAATGAGTCCAATCCCATGTGGGAAGCCGCCGAAGATGAAGAAGTCGGCGATGCAGCTGCTGACGACGTCGACGCTGCCCGCCCCGCCGAATTCCGGCCAGGCCCACCGCCAGCGCCGCCGCTAGATTGCATTAAGTCACACAAAATTCACCACCTACATTACCAAAAAACAGCAAAATTCACCATAATTGAGATCACTCCCACTGTAAAAAAATTAAAAATTCAAACTTGAACAAATTAAAATCACCCAGAAATGCAATAACCTTAGAATCTCTCTTAATTTCAATAAAAACACATTATTTTCCCTCCGATCACAAAATTCAAAAATTCGTGACAACAACCCCCATTTTCATTTTCTCTCTCTAACTTCTGACACTGACACCAACTTTTTCTCTCTCTAGAATCCAAAACCGCGACTTTCGGGTGCAATTGAGGAAGGATCTTTCACCGAATTTGACGGAAACGATTATTTCACACGGGATTTCGCAATTTCACAGTCAAACCCTAAGGGGCAATTTATTTTCAATTTTCGTTTTTCTTCACCAAAAATGTTTCTTTTTTTGGTTCTGAGATTGGGTGAAGAAAAGGGTTTTCTTACTTCATCTTTTTTTCAGTGATCTGTGTTGTTGTTGTTTATGTATGAGACCATGAAATTCAGCTACGAATTACGGTTAAAGAGATTTACCTAAAGTAGTAATTAAGATTTACCCCTCTTTGTTATCAAAATTACATATCTAAACTTTTATGTAACTTTATTACCGGTAAAATTTAATTACCGTGATATGTCATATGTGAGGACTTTCACCCGTAAAAGATTTTATTTTGTTTTAAACGCGTAGAGATATCCGATTTTTAAAATATTATTTTTCTGTGTATTTGTTATCACAACCATCAAACTAGTAAAAATGCTTGATCTTAATTACTTTTAAGAATTTAATTTGTATAGTTTAATGTTGTAAAATTTTATCTCACATATATCCGATCAAATTATACGTTATTTTCTAAAATATCTACGTGGTATAATTCAATTGGATATACTCCCTCCGGTCTCAAATGTAAGCAATTTTTCACTTTTTAGGTTTACTCAATAAATAATGTATGTAATCTACATCATGGACCATATACATTATTTATTGAGTGAATTTAAAAAGTGAAAAGTTGCTTACATTTGAACCGGAGGGAATACATGCTAAAAAATAGTATAAATTCTTCGAATAGTATAAATTTCATTGTTCATCGGTGGGACTCAATTGAAAGAGAACAAAGATATATTATAATTTACTATATACTTAAGTTTATCATTATGGATTCTCTTAACAAAATCATTTTTTTTACTGAATTTTGGTGATTCAATGAGGAGAACTGATTGATATTTCTTACCCAAAAAATGGTGGTTTTTATAGCATCAAAACATTGGCACTGAGATGATTCTTTCCCTCTTTGTTTTATCTTCTTTTTGCATAAATAAAAACATATTAGGGCAAAATTATCTCCTTTAAAAACACTTAAAATTTCTCTATGATATTTCTAAATAAACAGCTAATGAATACTGCAACAAATGTTCTACTTTGCTGGGAAAAATATTCAAAGATAATTACAATATAAATGAGTAACCAAATGTGTAGAAAAATTTGACGGGAGGGAAACTTATTTGTGTAAATATGATGATATCCACTTTCTCAACATAAACCATTGTTTTTGCAATTTTTTAAAAATAAAAAAGAAAACTATTTTTTTATTTGATCTATTTTATGGTTTTCCTAATCTTTGCAAACCCCTGTCCTACCTAGAATTATACTAGACCTGTCACTATCACCAAGTCTATTCAATGATTATTGTTTGTTTGTTCTGATTCAGTTTTCAAGACCACGTGCTTTAGCAACATTGATTTTTGTAGCATGCATGTGATGTGACAATTGACATTACTTCACAATAATGTATTAGATATCAAATCCATACAAAATAATCCAGATTTTTTTTTATTCAAGCCGAATACTCACTCCAGTCTCAAATATAAGAAAAGATTATTTTTTAGGTTCATTAGATAATTAATGTATATGCTTTACAATGTAGACCAGATACATTAACTATTCAATGAACCTAAAAAAGTAATTTTTTCTTATATTTGAGACCGGAGGGAGTATATTAGTAAAAGGACAAAACTTATGTATAATTCCTTAGGTGCTTTTCGTATGGTTCTTAACTAAATTCACCCTGATTTCCTTAAATCTATAATTCTCTCAAAGTTTGTTATCTCAAAAAAAAGTTGTATTTTTAGTTAAGAACCATACAAAAAGCACTTAAGTAATTGTACCTAAGTTTTGTCCGTGGTAAAATTACATATACTAGTATGTTGTTCGAGCAAAATCAATGAAAGAATCAGGAGAAATGATATTTATACAACCAATTTGCAACAATTTTTTGACAACTTTCTCTCTCATACTCACATCATGTTTTTATTATTTCTCTTCATTTTTCTCTCTCTATTATTTTTGACCAATAGAAATAAAGAAAATGAAAGTTGTCACCAAATAATTGTTCATATATCATTACTCAAGAATTAGGGAGAGCAAGAATCAAAAAGTGGCATAGTAGTAGTTTTGATGCTAAGAAAGGGTCATATAGTGTGTTTTCATAACCTTAGTGGAAGAAATCGCATATGAGCAAACAAAGGAAAAAATATTAATTAATGGAATGAAAGTTGGTAAAGTAAACACAGGAAGTCAACAGAGTTCGATCTGACAATAGACAATGTCAATATCAAGGTAATTTCAACACACATTGTTTATTAATTGAATTTCAAATGGTTTTCATAGTCATTGATTTCTCATATCATAGAAGACTAATTTTTCATACTCTTATTTATTTTACATACTTTTTAGTAGTCGACAATAAATTAAAAACACAAATTAACACTCTCTTTTTTGGTGGATAAATCAAAATAACTTTTTAGACAATCAAACATAATTAATTTATGAAATCATCCATGCAGCGAACTGTTTCCGAAATCATTTATAACATAACTTAGTTCCCTTCTTGTGTTGTCAATATCTTACTTTATATATGTTATCATATTTTCTTTCAAATGATCAAGATTCTAAAATTTAAATTGTATTTTTTTAATAATAAAATTTAATTCGTATATATTGTTCCTTTTAAGTATTATGTAATATTCTTAAATTAAATAACCCATTATCTTTCGATGGTGTGCAAGCTATAGAATTGTAACTAAATCTTGATTACCAAATTTTAAAACAAACAAATTTCATATGTAGAAGACAATTGTTTTATTTAATCATAACAAACACAGATCTAGAAGACAAACAAAACAAGCAAAAAATGTAAAGACATTCAATAAATTATTAAATGAAAATAAAGGATTACTGGATCTAGGAAGACTCAAATATCTGAATCTTTGATTGACCCACAAAGTTATATGACACAACGATCCGTTCAAGCTATCGATCAAGGATGGTTCACAATGTTGTCCACAAGTGTGACACTTCAACACAATTGTTTTATTTCATCACAACAAACGCAAATGTAGAAGACAGACAAAACAACTCAAAAAACGCAAAGACATTCAAGAAATTATTAAATGAAAATAAAGGATTACCAGATCTGAGAAGACTCGAATATTTGAATCTTTGATCGGCCCACAAAGTTATATGACACAACGATCCGCTCAAGCTATCGATCAAGGATGGTTCACAATGTTGTCCACAAGTGTGACGCTTCAACACAATTGTTTTATTTCATCACAACAAACACATATGTAGAAGACAAATAAAACAACCAAAAAAACTTAAAGACATTAAAGAAATTATTAATTGAAGACAGGGATTACCGGATCGGGGAAGACTCAAATATTTGAATCTTTGATCGGACAACACAATAGTATGACAGAACGATCTGGTGAAGCTATCAATCAAGGATGGTTTGCAATGTTGTCGATAAATGTGACGCTTCGACACAATTGACTGGTCGATTGTGTGGTAATGCCACGAAAAACTATCAGATGAGTTTTCACAGCTGCGGCTATTGTGGGGATCTTGGAGGCTAGAACCCTAAAATACTTTTGGGAATGGTTGTGTTGAAGCAAACTAATATATGTATTTTGTACATATAAAATAGGTTTAAATATATGATTGGTCCTTGCAAATATCTCGCATTTGGTTTTTGGTACTTGTAATATTAATTTTTTTGAAATATGTCCTTGCAAAATAAAAATTGTGTTTTAAATGGTCCCTAGCTCCACTTTCTAGATGAATTGGCATCATTTTGACTTATGTGTCACTTGCTGACTGTACCAACTCATTCATGTGGCAAATACGCGGCATTTCATTATTTTTTAAATATTTTTAAATTAATTAATAATAATTAAATTGTTCCTTATTTATTTTTCAACCAAAACAACAACGTTCAACCCCAACCCAGCAACAACATTCATAAAAAGCCCAACAACAACAAGTCTTCCTCTTCTTCCACTTCTCTCTTCATTCATAAAGAACAATGCTTGTTGTTAGAATTTTAAATCCAGCAACATAGTATAAACAACATAACAATAACAACACATAATGTTATGGTTTTATACTCAATTCACGGTTTCTATTCCTTTCCTTGAATGTTTGTTCCTTTCATTGCAGTCAATCTTAAACCTGAAAATACAAAGGTGGTTTTAATTTGTGGTAAGAGAGAAAAAAAATGATCGATCTCATCTCTTCTCTTCTCTATGTGTTGATTAAATTTGTATGGTTTTGCAAATCAGAACATTACGTGAGTCCATATCAGTGAAGAAACTCTCCTTTGCACTCTCTCACCTCTCCCTCTCCTTTGCCACTCTTTCCTCTACAAGCTCTCACTAGAGACACACTCATGGCCACCACGTTCACACATCGACCACCAACACTCTCTCTCTCTCCATCTCTCTCAACACCCGTTCGTCTTCTTTCTTTCTCTCTCTCACTCTCTCTCTCGCAACCCAATCTCTGCCGTCATACCGCCGCCATCACCAAATATTATGTCATGCTTCTTCATCATCGAATCCAGATCTGAAGATGGTAGGAATCATTTTTTCATTGTGTTATTCGACTATTCTGTTATTTTTGAGAAGGGGATTAGTTGGGTTTGGGTTTGATTAAAGAAACTCAAATTTTCACGATGGTCATGGTGGTTTAGAACTAAGAAAAAGAATAAGGTTTGTGTTTGGGGGAAGAACATTACGAGGAAGAAGAATGATATAAACCCTCGATTTTAATTTACCCCTTTCTATTTTAACCATTTTAAAATAAGCAAATTAAAATTAAAGTAAAAAATAACATTTTTTGAAGAGGAGAAGGTCGATGGAAAAGAGGAGGAGAAGATGAGATGGGGGAAAATCTTAAAATTTCAATTCCCCCCTTCTATGTATTTTTTTTAATAAAAATAAATTTTTTTAATTTTAATTTTTAAAAATTATTTTTCATAATTTTTAAATCATTTTTTTATTTTAAATTTTTAAATTGCCACGTCAGATGCCACGTGGATACTAGTACACAGTTAGTGTGTGCCACGTAAGCATCAGACTGACACCTTCAACTTAAATGGGCCCAAGGACCATTTTAAAAAACAAAATCTTTTGCAAGGACGTATTTCAATTTTTTTTACAAGGACCAAAAGTCAAATGTGAGATATTTGCAGGTACCAATCATATATTTAAACCTATAAAACAATATATATTCATTTTGTAAAATGTTATTTTACACATAAAATACCACACCATTCAGTCACTATTATAAGCAAAAATCAACTTTTTATATTTGTCGAATAACTAATATATCTTAACTATGTTATAGAACAAATACATTATTTATTCAATTAATCTAGAAATTGAGTTTTTCCTTATAATAATGACTATATTATAATTTGTATATAGTGTATTATACACATTTTGATGAATTATTAGGTGAGTTAATCTCAACAAAAAAATGTTTAGGTGAGTTAGGTCCAAAGGGCTTATCTGAGTTAGGGTAAGCCTCAATGTTCAGAGAATATTTACGAAGGTACTTACAAGTAACTCACAGACTCCTTACCAATTGAATAGTTTTCATTGCCAAGTGTATATATTACACATTAATCACTTTTTTTGGTGTACATTACACATACATCACTTGATTTCAAATGGATAACAATGAATTGTAAAATAGATAAATAATAAATATTTATTGTTAACATTTCTTATTTAGTAACAAAATTTTTTTGAGAGAATTTCTTATTTAGTAAATGTTCAAACTAACTCATGGGAATTTTGTTCTTTTTTTTTTTATTATTTTAAACTTTCTTAAAAAAATAATTTTATAAATTATTGATGAAAATTGGCTCATGAAAATCGTTGTGCGATTGACGTCAATTGTGGCGCGATTATGTGGAGCAATTTGGAGGTTTTGGTTTGCAAAATTTAATGGCATGATTAGGTAAAATTGTGGCGCGACTTTGGACCAGTTTCAATATTATAATGATGTACGAGCTCATAATTGTGGCACAATTTTGTCTCGGTCTCAATACTATATGCGTCTTCATTCTTCATTTTTTTTTGGGAGGGAGTTAGTCCTTAGTTATATCGAGAGAGTTAGTTTTCAAAGTTGCATGCGGATGATACATTTGGTTTACCAAAAAAAAAGTAATTGAACTTAAATAGTTAATAAATTTCAACTAAGGATGAATCAAGAGAATCTGAATTCAAGTCCTCCAAAAATAATCATTGATCAGACTCTACTTATATCTCAATATATATCACTTAACCTCCTCCTACGGAGAACCAGAGGTTTAAGAGAAAATAATTCAACAAACTCACTTGATTTTCCTTGAATCAATCAACAATCTCCTATGAACAAAGACATGCAGTAGTATACCAACCATTATTTGCTTATATACATATATTTTTTGCTTAATTTCTATTTTGTCACTCAATCATATTTTATTTTCGTTTTGTTTCTCTAACTTTTTCTTTCATTGCTTAATTTGGTCATGTCCATTAATTTATATAGGAAACATGTCATTTATAGGTAATTTTATTTTTTTAAAATAATTTTCTATTAAAAATAAAGAAATCCTCAAAAATGTCGTATAACAAAAAAGGAAATAAAAACAAAATAAAATCAACCATCATCTTCAAACTAGAACAATGATCATTTATCGATTGTGGCTAAAATAGTATGAACATTTATCATGTGTGAGTGTGATTTTGCTTTCACCTTTCAGCATGGTTGAAAAGAAACTCATCCCTTTATTTTGTCATATATACAAAAATCACATTCTAAAAGGATTTTCAACCTTTGAAAGGCTTTGGTTGATGTCACCAAATGATGTGGTGGTACAACATAGCTATAAACAAGACCAATTTGACTAATACAAGTAAAGTTAAGGGATTAAAATAGAATAGTTAAAGGCTTAGAGTGAAATCACAAGACAAGTTAAAGGATCAAATGTATAATTAAGTCTATACTTTTAAGGTTGTTGTACATAAATCAATAAAGAGCTCTGATATATATGCAAATTTGAAATGTATTACTCTTCATTCTATGATAATTGGCATGCTTGCTTGTTTCTTAGTGCATTACTCTCTTTATATCAAACATCGATTTATTCATTGTTATCATAAATATCGATGTATTCATTGTCATCATAAATAAATAAATAAATAAAATGAAATACTTAATAACTCAAACGTGATGAACATACAAAAATAAAAATTGGGATAATATTTTTTTTACAAATATGATATTTACCGTAGAACAAAGAGAGGATTACCTTTCGTTGATTCACTTAAGTAATTACTCTCTCTCTCTCTCTCTCTCAATGTAAGGAGAACATGAGTTCAATTTTTGGATGTAACAATTCTTGTCAGACTTTACTTATCTTCTGACCGAACTTCAGATTGATATGATTCCTACATTTGGAAACCGAACGATTAACACAAACTAAAAATAAAGATTAAGTAATTGATTAAGAAATAATCAATATAACATTAAAATTTAAAAAGATAAATAAATAATAATATTTGGTCTTTTTTAATAAAAATTCAAAAATTAAAAAAGAAACCGAGAAAATATTTAATTCTAAAAGCCAGTTGTCTTAAAAGAATAAACCACTAGTAAAAGTGTCTTTAATGAGGTAATTGGAAAATCCAAAAAATTGAAATTTCATAGAATTCAAAGTTTCATTTAACTTCTTTCATTGCCAAAATTTGTTGTTTGAATCAACTCATTGAATTCCCTTCATTTATAATTTTTTTTATAAAGCAATTGAACCCATCCATTTATTGAAAATTTTCCCTCATGATTTCTTTATATTTTAGAGTAATTATTTTAATTTCTTCTATCATAATTTCTTTTACTTTTTAAAGTGATTAATTTAAATAAAGTAATCAATTTTGTTCTCTAATTTTTTTTTTATTTTTAGGTTATACTTTTTAATCTAAAGAAATTTAATTTAAATTGTATTGACTGTTTATATATAAAATATTACATAAATATCATATAAAAAATTGCATGTTTTTTTTTAACAAAAGTTAAATTAATAAAACTTGTAACTTAGATGAACCGAAAAAATATTTTAAGAAAATGTCGTAAAAATAAAATTTGTATTATAAGAATTGTAAGTATACACAAATATAAATTATGTGTTTAATATTTTTCTCCACTTTGAGAATGTCATATATAAAAGTTAGGCTAAATTTCATATTTGGTTCATTGACTTTGTATGTAGTTTAACTTTGATTTATAACTATTTGGTGTTCTGTATTGATCCCTTAACTTTACTTTCGTTAGTCATATTAGTTTTATGCAATTTTTAGGCCAAAACGACGAGTCCAACCTGTTTCAACAACAACAACTCATTTTAACCGATAAACAACAACTCATGTTAACTCACTTTGCACAACAATGTCATAATTTGAATTAATCAATAAAATTCCAATGAATCTAATTGTATGTATCTACATTTAGCCCGATATTTTTTTTTTATGAGAATGAAGACTTTAGGCCAACCACAAATTAACACGACCATTAAAATAGATAAGATAAAAATTCTACCATTAGAGGTTAACACAACTCAACGGAGGATGATTAAAGTAATAGGTACTTATAGGTGGATAAAGTGGGCACTCTCTACCCAAACGATGACTTGGTTTGCCTACCTATAAACGAGACCGAAAACATGTCAATCTTGCATCCTAACGAGTGGGTTCCACCCGAACCGTGGTGTGGAATTAGACCATCCCTGATAGGTGGAGTTTGGCTTCATAAACTATATTATCTAATAGGCACTTCATTTCGGAGATAACAAAAATGGTGCTTAATGAGAAGAGTGGCTTTGTTGAATGTTCTCTCTCTCTTTGTGGGTCCCACGTGGTTCAATATTGAAATGCAATGATATATAATCACTCATAGATGATATAAATTATCTATAGGTCTTATTTAAGAAATTTGTGTGATGTGTTGTATTAAAATGATTGAGTACTAGATACTACTACTATAAATTAATAATGTGTCAGCGTCGAACTCACTTAAGCATCAAAAAAATGAAATTCTTCATTGTTGATGCTCTTAGCCTAATCATCATGTCAATTACTAAGATACTCATGTCCATGGTACATCATTTCGATTGTCGACCAAGATATGGTTATCAGGTTGTTAGGATGAGATGCACTCTTATACTCATGTCCTCTGTTTCTCTATGACCCAAGCCTATTGCTCCCTCGTCGGCTTCAACGCCGTGGATCTCACCGGTGATCTCAACAATGTGGTTCTGGTCTCAAGGCAGTTGGAAGAGTTGGCGTCAGACTCGACAATGTGGTTTCGAAGTTTTTTTTTTTTTTTTTGTTTTGCTATATAATTTAAGCTTTTAGCTATATAATATAATTTATTTTAATCATTCATCCATCATTCTCTCAACTAAAATACACAAAAGGCTCTAATGGCACCAAAAGGACATTACCTAGGGCATGTGATCAATGTGAGTATGTGACATCATACTCACTGAATATGGCAATAAAATCAAAATGCTTTATGCACCTAAATATACTTTAGATAGAAATTTGACAATGCATGCCACTTGGATTGGTCTGTTTTAAAGAAGAATTTGAGAGCACACACCATGTGCCAAAAGAAGACACAATTTACATCATACTCACAAATTCGGTATTTAAATTTTAGAACATATTTTGGTTACATGAAAATTATATACTTCAATCTAAAACCAAACAGAACATTACAAAGCAGTAAGACAAGAACTTTATAAGATGTGTAAAAAACATAGGTTTGACTGACAATTTTTTATATGACAGAACTGTAAGCTGAACATCATATTTTTTGTTACAAAATCAACAAACATGTTGATCCATGTAACAAAGCTTTCTAGTTGTATGAGAACTCATGGAAAACATTAATCGACTGAGACTGGCTGCATGTTTTCAGCTTCTGTCCGAAGGTCTTGGAACAAGACGGATGACAGGTATCGTTCCCCAAAACTTGGATGAACAGTCTGAAATTCAAGTCATCACATTAGCAACAAAAATAGAGAAATTTGATGCCTAAAATCACAGTGCGAAGCATATTTTTATTTACAGCGTCTCAAATTAGATTACGATAAAAATGACAGAAGTGTCATTTGCTTGCATATTTTAAGGAAAATTGTACCTACCACAATCAGTTTGCCTTTGTTCTCAGGAAGGTTAGCCAATCTGAGTGCTGCAACCGTGTTTGCTCCGGACGATATACCAACCTAGAAAAATTAGAGAAAAATGGTTACATTATCAAATTTTCATTTGCACTTCTCAATTAAGGTGAAATTCATGGTCATTTCTTGTTTCAGGAAGTGTAAAAAATTGTCATTTCAAGACTACCATGAGTCCTTCTTTCAAGGCCAATGTCCTAGCCATGTTAACTGCATCTTCACTGCTAACCTACAACAACATAAGTTTGTGACAGTTAGGATAAACATAAGGCTTTCAAGCTGAATCTCTTTGTCGCAAAAAGTACATATACATGTACTTACTTCTAGGACTTTTTCCATCAAATCCATGTCCAATATGTCTGGTTTGAATCCAACACCATTTCCAGTTATTTGATGAGGACCTGTATATGGACAACATCAGATTTTGCAGTAAGAGACTTGTACAAATTTTATCACATAAAAAAGTGAAAGAATATCAAAGAAACAAAATGATGCTTACCAGGTTTACCACCATTCAGCACATTACTTTCAGATGGCTCCACTCCATATATCTAATAAGATTGAAATCATTTCAAAGGATTCAATGAAATTATCTAACAGAACACCCTTTAGTTAGTAATATGAATTGTAATCTTAGGAGAAAATCACCTTAACATTAGGGTTTTGTGATTTAAGATATTGTCCGACCCCGGAAACCGTGCCTCCGCTACCTATTCCCATAACAAATATGTCAACTTGTCCATTTGTATCCTCCCATATCTCAGGACCTGTTGTTTCGAAATGCACCTGTGTTCCCATTTTAAAGTAAGTTATGCATAAACACAAGTATAGCATAAGCATAGTTTCATAGATGTTTTTTCTTAGTCAAAGATTTCAAATCAATGTTATCAACCGCGGATCGTGAAAAATAGTAGTTGGCTCAAATTCTGATACGCAATAGTACCATAGCACCGCTCTAGTCGCTATTTGACTGAATTTTCTACTGAATATCGTATCGAAGAACAAAATATAGCGTCATAGCACCGTCATAGCTACTATCTAACAACCCTGTTTCGAACATAAATAGTACTAATTCAAGTTATGTTAACCTTACCTTAGTATTGGCTGGGTTCGAAAATTGTTGCAGCATAAAAGCATTTGGTGTGGATTCCAATAGGTCATAGGCCTTTTTCACTGTTCCTCCCATTCCTTTCGTTGGATCAGTGAGAATCAATTCAGCTCCAAATGCTCTCATACAAACTCTTCTTTCCAAGCTTGTGTAAGATGGCATAGTCAAAACCATCTTATATCCCTTCATGGCAGCCATAAATGCCAAACTGATCCCCATGTTGCCTGATGTTGGCTCTATCAGAATTGTCTACACCATCAATTAACACAAACATGAATCAGCATCGATCTTTATGTAAACAAGCGAGCAAAATTGGTGGCATGGCATAATTCGATTCAACTAACCTTTCCAGGAGTTATCAAATTCTTTTTCTCAGCATCTTCCATCATAGCAAGTGCCGGTCTGTCGAAATTCAAGAAATTCACAAAAGTTATGTTACAAACTTGAACTCGTCCGTAAATACATGACCTTGAGATTTTTTCTTGTACATTTATTAGAACCTTTCAAATTGCATCGATTATTTCTTTACCAACATATGCATAATTATGTTACATATTTTTACACAATAAATACTATGATGAAAACTTAAACTAATTATCACTCATGAAGAGTAAACTTGTATAAATCAATATCAATTTTCAGCAAATTTATCACAACTATAGCAACTTTCTTAATTCCTGTGATTCACTTGATTGGTCAAATTCGGTCAAATTTAAAGTGGAATCAACAAAAGGAAATTGAAATATAGAGGGGTTAAGGTAACCTGTCTTTGATGCTAGCAGTAGGCTGCATCATCTCTTGCTTAACAGCAATATAAGCTCCACATCCTTCAGTTACTTTGTTAAGATAAACAAGTGGAGTCCTACCAATAAGCTGAAAAATAAATTGTTCTAATTCAGATTTAAATTGAATAAGTAAAAAAATTGGAAAATATACTCCAATAAAGAATTGTTTAAAAAAAACAAAAATAGAAACATCAAACATTGATTATTAAAATGTTTGTTCTTCAAACTTTGGTTCCTTTTCATAAAAAGTGAACTGACAGAAAAAGCTGAAATTAAGTTCTCTTTTAACATTTCCTTTTGTATACATCTAATGATTCTTCTATTAACATAACATGCAGCAGAACATCAACAAAATTAGATACAAAATAACTTCAAGATTTTGCTAAAACAAAATTATGATATAATCATTTAGATCTACTAGTATCTGTACAAAAAAAATTTCTTGAATTTTGGGTAATGAAGTTGGATAGAGAAATATTTTGGCCATACACGTGGCATGATATAAGGGAACACTAGAAACAGAAAGCCAATGCAAAACAGTTACAGCATCACAGTCACCAATTAAGAAACAAAGTACTATGTTATTGTCTTGTAATGAAAAAACATGTTTATGTACCTGTGAAACATGTTTTTTGATGTTGGTACCAGGAAGATCTTTAGGCAAATCTCTGATTCTCTGAGCAAAAGATGAAGAATCAGCACTGGTTGCTGCTGTTGTTGTCAACAATCTCCTCATCATCATTGGATGCTGGCATGCAACTGATAATGATGATGATGAAGAGGTTCTCTTGAGGAAGCTCATTAGAGAAGCCATTGAAGAAGAAGAAGGAGAAGAATTTGGATTGAATATCTAAGACTGTGTGCTACTTATATAGACACTAATATCCATATGTTACTATTTTTTTTCCTCCCACTTGCAATGCAAGAATCGAGAAATTAGGTGGTGATCCTATTTTTGGTGTCCTTACTATATACTATATCCTATGAACCGTCTTACAATTAAAATTGAATTGAATTTAAATTATATACATCACATAATTACACAACAGTATCACTTTGTTTAGATTAATTTTTAAAATATCTTTAGAACTTCCCTAAAAAAAAAAAACTTTGGTGGAACTGTTTAGTTGGTGTGATTTGATTTGATATATATGTAAAATAAATTACATTATCACTGTGCGAAAGTTAATCACATTAAAATTATTTATATTTATATATTACACTAACTAATATACTATACTAATCTTCTATAGGAAATAAAATACAGATTAATTTATCTACACATCCTAACTCAACTCACAACAATTGTCGATATTGCTAGGCCAACCTATAATCGAGGTTTAAAATCGGAACCTCTATTCATATGAGTGGATTAGTCTCTGTAAGGTTTGATGGATTATTTTTCGCAGTTACATGTGCGGAGGCTATCCTATTCAACCAAAAAAAAATCATGACCTCTACTTATACGAGTGGATTTATGATGGATTTTGTCAATTCCTAATTATTTTTGAAGCGAAAATATTAATTAATTTTATATACGCATCGCATCAAATCTCACCACATAAATATTTGTAGAGATTTTCGCTAAAAAAAAAATTTGTAGCGATTTAAAAAAAAAAAATTTGTAGAGATGTAGTTCGATTGGATCACAAATTAAATTTAATAAAATATACGAAACCTACGTTTTCTATTTTATTCATTTTTTTGTCGTATCACTGACATATCGGATTTCTCATTAAAAAATAACAAAAACACAGCTTTTCTCCAACAAAGAAAAACATATTTTTGGCAGCACAATAATTATCATTAAAATTGTGTTTCGATTATAGGAAGTAGATTGAAGGCGGCGGCTTCTTTCCATTTGTTTTTTAACAAATGAGTGGGACTTCGGTGACTTTGTGTTTGGTGACTTTGGTGACTTTAGTGTATTTTAGAGGAAAGAGAGTGGTGTTGGAATGAATAAATAAAATAAATTATTTTGATGAGAGAGAATCATTGGTTAGGAGAGAGATAGAGACAAAAGTACTGAAAGACACCGAAACCAAAAGCGCCCAAGTGCTACCCAAAGCAAATATAGGACTTCTAATTATAGGACTACAATTAATTTAGGCATCTGGCCCTCTATTATCCAAAAAAAAAACACTAAAATTAAACTCATGTTATGTAAATGTAAAATAACTTTTTTTTAAGCAAAAATGGAGATGATTGTATCATGGTAACATATCAACATTGAATTGAAACTAAGTTGACACTATAATGCACTATAATTCTATACAATTTCTCGGAACGTATTATTAAAGTGAAAAAAGAAAACAACGTGTGGAGTGACAAAAACCAAACCCATCAAAACAAGATCAATCAAAACGATAAAAAGATAAGCCAACACTGTCTTAAAAAAAAACTTTTTCTGCAACAACTACGTAGGTGATCCCACAAGACTAAGGATGTGTTTGGTTCTCAAGAGAAATTGTGAAGAGAGAAATAGGTAAGAGGAAAATAGATGAGAAATATGATAGATTTGAGAGATTGTTTGGTATAAAAGAGAAAGAAGAGAGAGATAGACTAATTTTATGAATTGACAAATAAGTACCTATCTAATAAAAATAGTTCAACCTTTTTTTTGAAAAAAAAAATAATTCAACTTAAAAATAAGTTAACTCCCCGTCAATTTTTTTTTTGGTAAAAACAAACAACCATTAATTACTATACCAAAAAAAACTAACAACCAGTAATTTACTTAACATAGTGCCTTAATTTTTTTATTATTGTATCACAACATATTGATTAAAAAACAGAACCAAGAAAAAAAAACTAAAACGTAATCCTCTCTAGAAAAAAAAATTCAAAACGTAATCCTGACTAGTGTGACTAGGTGTTGCTATTAACATGGTCCCTGTGTTGTGTGTAATGATAAAGTGGATAAAACTGTAATTTCGGTGGTTCATTGAAAAAATTTCAACTTTCTTCGCAAGATAGAGGAGAAACCAAAAAGTAAGAATTTGGTCTCCTCTAATTCTCTCTCTTCAACTTCTCTCATACACCAAACTGAAGAAAATCACTCTTTCTTCTCTATTTCTCTCTCACATATTTCTCTCTTCTTTATTTCTCTAGAATCAAACAAAGTGTAATAGCTTGTTTGGATGTGCGGTGGCACATGTTTTCTCGCGTCTCAAGGCAAAAATTGCCCTGATTTGGATAAGCTACCATATGTAGCTTTACTACAACCTGCCGTGATTTTGAGTAGACATGGCAACGGGGAGGATCAGGGGAGGGTTTAAGCATCCCCGTCCCCGCCTCCGCTTCCATGCACTCACCTCCGCCCCCGTCCCCAAACTATATCGGGGGTAAAAATTGAACACCCAACCCGCCCCTAATGGGACGAGTCTCTCGGCCTCGCCCCCACCTCCACTTGTGAAAACTCTATTTTTTATAAAATATTTTAAAAAATGCATATTTTTTCATAACAACAAAAAATAATTATTATATTAATAATTAAATATTTAATAAACTGTTTTCAAAAGAGCAAAATAATTATAATAAATATGTTTCTAAAGAGTAATAATATATTAAAATAGGTTGGTGCTTATGAAAATAAGATTATAAAATTTAATAAAGTAAATTTTAAAAAGCGGGTGCGAGGCGGGTGTAAGCATCCCCCGCTCCCGTACTAAAAATTCAAATTTCCTCCACACCCGCACCCAGTTAAATCGACTTTTTCCCGTTAAATTCGAGGCGGGAGCAGCCGGGTCTGGCAAGGGCGGGTTTTGTTGCCATGTCTAATTTTGAGTTGATGTGGAAATGACACCACACAGCTAAACAAACACTAAATCATCAACAAAGAAGCCAACATTAGTTAGTCTCTCTACACAAGTATTCTTCTCTTTGTAAAGATCATAAAATCTAAAATGGAAATTCCTAATGATATGAATACAATTTTTCAATTTAACCTTAAGCTTTGAAGGAATCAAATTTACGTTAGTGAAATCTAAAACCACAAGGAGCGAGTCATACTCAAGTCATAAATTTATCCAACCTCTAGCATGAGCAACTTCAATAACTTAGATAACCGCACAAATTTCATCATAAAGAGAAGTTACACCAATATTAGCTGAAAAAACCTCTAAAAAGGTTTCAAGGGTGATCTCTAATCAAATTTACATTAGTAAAAGCTAGAATCATGAAAAGGGAGTCAGACTCAAACCATAAATTTATCAAACCTCCAGCATGAGCAACTTCAATAATATAGACAACCACATAAATTTCAGCATAAAGAAAAGTAACACCAATATTAATTGAAAAAGCCACTAAAAAAGTTTCGAGTGGTAATAAAATTTGATTTTATAAAATTGGCTATGGTTGAAAGTGAATTGAATGTAAAATAAGTTACGAATAAGAGTGGAATCTTTTTATCAATTTATGATTAAATAGTTTGGGTCAGAATTGTTTTGCTCGTGTATATGGATGCATATTTGTGATCAAATCACCTTTGAGTAACCAAAAGTGATTTTACCAGGTGTAAATGTGGAACCAAAATCTGACCCGACTTCTACTACTATTCAAATTCAGCCATTGTTATGGAACAAATTCATGATAAAAAACATAGATTAGTTCAGAGTATATTTTCTCCAAGATACTGCACCAGTAAAAAAATTGGTAACTAATATGGTTCAGTTCAATGCATTTGGTATTGGCCATCGAATCTAAGTAGAGTCAAAGGTGCTGTCTGGCTCAGTGCTTATGCCAATTAGCCGTCGCACAATCAATTATAAAAAATGGCTTCTTTATGGCAAATCATTGTCTGCATTATAAATCATTATAAATTTCTGTTTGAGGAGCATCTCCTTTTTCCTCAAAAATTGACAAGATGATTACGTTAAAAAATTAATCAAATTGTAAGGTACATTGATTTTTTTCCTTTTAGTAACATAGTAGCTAGTCCTCACACAATTAAATGTAAAGAATTGGGGTGTTCGGGGTTCGAACCTAGCCCCTACATAAATTATATAATATCCATATCAACTGAAATAAGCTCACGAAGACACAAAATACAAGAGTCAATTCGCCGTAACATTGATTTTTTTAGGGGTTGTAATATACATTAATTATTTCTTTTATATTTCTCTACCGTACATATTTTTGTTCTGTTTTTTTTTTGAATGAAGACCAATATTTATTTTGGCAAAAATTAAATTGAACAAAATAATATCCTGTACTATTTTTACTTTTATTTAATTACTTACTACTAAATATTTAATTTAAAATTAAATCATGTATGTTTAGATTTGATTTATTAAGATTATTTTTTTAAACTCATTTCGGGCTGACTTATTGATTGACTTGTGATCTTAAAATATGTTTTGGTCTTAGATTTGATTTTCTTCGATGTCAATTTTGATAGACTAAATTTATTTAGTGTTATCCTCTAACTTTCAAAAAAAAAGATTGATTTTTTTATTATTTAAGAATTAGATTAGATTTAACACATCAGAAAAGTGGATAAATGAGCAGCCTCGTTTTTTGGGTAATTTATATGAAAAAATTGTATTATTAATTGATAAAAAGTGGGCAGTCAAAATCGATGACTATGTACTCCATTATTTTGAAATTTCCTAATATATTTTGTCTTCAGTTTTTGGAAACGGATCACGTAATACTCCGTTTTTATAAAGTCAAGATCCCGGATTTACTGAATGGTCACAATCACATCGGTTGCTTTGCCGGCTGATATACGCTGTTGTTTCCTTTTGTCTTATAATAAGTAAATACTCTCTCTCTCAAAAAAAATAAAATAAATAAATACTCATCATGTATGGATCTGAAGACAAAAGATGGATATGTTCATTTTTAATTCTTAAAACTTTTTTAAGTAGATAAAGAATCCTTCATGTATGAGCAAAATGATCTTGCATCATACACACGTGTCTTTCGCAGTATTTAATCAATAAGTCACTATATCTCATCTAATTTAATGGTAAAATTTATTGATCAAATCGTAAAAGTTAGCTTATATATAATGTAATATTTGTCTCACTTGTGCATTATAAAATTGATCATTATTTACAAGTATAATTGACTGATGTTATGATTAGAAATCGTTGTTTGCAGATCTAATCCCTTATGCTAACTTTAATACACATCAACAAGTTCTACTCAAGTTATACCACCCAGATTGATTGATAGTTTGGAATTTCAAATTCTTTTAAAATAGAACGTTCATTGCATAATAATGTTTCAAATTTTCCACAGTGAAAACTACCGAATTTCAAATTTTTCACACATTGGAAAAAAGTAAGTTAGTTTGCTTACACTAATTTTTACATAACACATGCATATATAGTTTTTGTATATCTTTCTAAATCAAAAAAATACAACTATTATTAGATGAGAACACTGAAAACAGTTCAAAGAAACGAGCATGTGCTAGACTTTTTGTTAGTATATGTGGATATAAAAGTCATAGAAATGACCAAATTGACAAATTTGACTAGCACCAGCACCCACACCACACACTATTCGTTGTTTCAATTTCCTAACTACTACTATTATGCATGGAAAACTAAAAAAAAATGATGTAAATAACACATTTACGTTCATACTACATGCATTTAAAGTCATACATTGTATCATATGCGCTATTAATTATTTTCATACTATACTATCATATGCATGTAGTACTAATATCAAATGCATATATTATAATTTCCTTAAAAAAAAGAAATTAACAATTACGTTCATACTACATGCATTTGATATTTAGGTTAATTAAGTAAATGGTCCCTATAAATATTCAGAATTTTGCTTTTAATCCCTACAAAATAAAATCACACTTTTTAGTCTCTATAAAATTTTTCATAAACATTTTTAGTCCCTATAAATTTTTTCCATCAACATTTTTAGTCCTTGTAAACAATTTCTATCAACATTTTTGGTCCCTAAAATGCTTAAAGAAAATGTCACAGGGACTAAAAACAAAACTGTGAATATTTATAGGGACTAAAAACTTAATTAACCCTTAATATTTTTGACAATTCATATGCGCTATTTTTATATTTTTTTATGAATAAGCTAAATTAGCTCACTCGCACTATTTTTATATTAAAATGAAACAATGCACACATGCATTTAAATTAAATGAGCAATTTTACAAAATATTTTCACACTGGCCATACCAAAATGAAACATTAATTATAACTGGGACTAAATATGATTTTGGTCCCTATAAATATAAAAAACTTTTCGTTTTAATCCCTCTAAAAAATTTCTTCAGTTTTTAGTCCCTATAAAATTTTCAATCACTAATTTTGGTCCCTATTTTTAAGTTAATTTTTGTATTTTTTAATAAAATTGTGCAGAAATGTGTAGAATATTGTAGAAGTCTTTCCCAAAGAAAATGAGAATTTTTTAACAAAACATAAATTAAATATGAATTTTTAACCGTAAAACATATAAAAATTCATATTTAATTCATGTTTTGTTAAAAAATTCTAATTTTTCTTGGGAGAGATTCTTATAATATTATAAATTTTTTGCAAAATTTTATTCAAAGATATGAATTTTACATATGAGTTTACTTTAAAGAAGGGACCTAAAGTGAAGATGAAAAACTTTTGGTAAAAGATGAAGAAAATTTTAAAAGGAATACAACGAAAAGTTAACATATTTATAAAGACCAAAAATATATTTAACACTTATAGCTAACTATCAATTCAAGAACAAAATGTTGTTTTGGTTCATTGGTTAAACGACACTATTGTTCACACTGGTCTGTTGTTCAAGTCTTAGAGGGTTTCAGCTCTTTTGAATTTTATTTTTGTTCGTATCAATTTTAAATAACGGACAAGACTTACAAAATGCAAAGCACAAAATTTGTACTCACGTACCTACCAATTCCTCAAACAAGACAAAATTTGTACTCATGTGTCTACCAATTCCTCAACTATGTTTCAAATATTGTTTAAAAGTATTTTTTATTTCTTTTTAAATTGATATCCGATTCAAAGATCGAGTAATAGAGATCAAATATTGTGTGAAAATATTTCATATTCATTTTCTTCGTTGCTTCTGAAATGTACTTGTAGAGTTGGAGTATAGATTAAGAGTTCTTAAGTGTACATTGAGTTGAACGGAAGTGGAGCCAAGATGGAAGCTATAGCTAATGCATCTCAAGTTTTCCCTTTTTGTTTTTTGTAGTTTATTTTGTTAAATTAAATGGTGTTATAAGTTTATACACTCATGTTTTTGTCATTTTGATTTTCTTAATTATTATAAAATTTGGAGAGACTTTTTTAAGAGATTAATTTCTATACATTCATTGTACCAAAAAATTTAAGGTTAAATATGTTTTTGTCCCCTATAAATATACCAATTTTTCGTTTTAGTCTCTCTAAAATTTTCCTTCAACTTTTAGTCCCTATAAAATTTTCAATCACTACTTTTGGTCTCTATTTTTAAATTAATTTTTCTATTTTTCAATGAAATTATGCATAAATGTGTAGAATATTGTAAAAAAAATCCCAATTTTTTTTTGAATTTTTTAACAAAACAAAAATTAAATATGAATTTTTAACCGTCAAACATACAATAATTCATATTAAATTCATGTTTTGTTAAAAACTTCTAATTTTTTTTTTGGGAGAGATTCTTATAATATTATGAATTTTTCTGCAAAATTTTATTCAAAAATATGAATTCTACATATGAGTTTACTTTAAAAGAGGGACCAAAAGTGAAGGTGGAAAATTTTTGAGGGACTAAAAGTTGAAGAAAAATTTAAGAGGGAGTAAAACGAAAAGTTGATATATTTATAGGGACCAAAAACCTATTTAACCCAAAAATTTATATGCACAAACAACATAAACTATTGGTGATAAGAAGTGTCAAAAGAAGCCAACCCTAGATTTCTAGTCAGAGAAACTTCAATTGCTCTCTAAACTTTCTTTCTTCTTCATTCATCGAGGAGAAGTGGTTTTAGGTCATTTTTGACCTAAAGTCACCCATCTACATCTTTTTTCCTCTTTTCTTTCAATCTAAATAAGTGGTTTTCATATATATAAAGTTTTTCCTTGTGTTTTTGTGATTTCCTTATATGTTAAAACTTTCCTTCCTTTTTTGCTTACCCTTCTGCCATCTCTTTTGTTAAGGTTTTTTGACTTTTTTTTCTACATATTTTCTTTATTTAATTTCTCATTATTGCACTGAATGTGTTACAAAATTAGTTTGAAAATATGCGACTTTTGCAGGTTTTGTCTTTAGCGTTCTTTGTATTGTTAGTTTGTCCTCCTCTCAATGTTCTATCTTATTAATTTTTATTAACTAGATCTTTTGATTGCAAGGAGAAGACATGAAATAAATTGATGGGTAATATATATAATTAAAATAAATAGCCTGGTTGGTCATATAGCTTAAGCATCATGTCAATGTCATATAGATAAAAATAAAAAACCTGAATAAATAAAAAAATATAAAATGTACTTATTTTAAAAAAAATGCTAACGAATGTGCTTAAGACACTCTTTAAAGATTCAGAGACACTTGTTACTCTTTAAAAATTGATATTTGAACCTGGCTGCTTGATGATATAAAATCATATTTTAGGGTGAATTTGACCCCAACAAACCTGCTAATCCTATGATATTCATGAAAAGTCATTTCAACCATGGAAGCTTGATAATTTAGTTGTAAAAATAATAATTTTTTTTGTTCTTTTTTTTTTAGGGGAAATATTTTTATTTATATTTGAATAAATTAGTTTCGGAAACATTTTAGAATAGACTAGTTGTAATTGAGTACAAAATCCAACTTCCTTGCCAAAGGCAATTTTTTAAAATAAAGTTTTCAATGTATTTTGAAATAAATAAACTTTAGTTACACTCCTATTTTTTATTTTCAAAATAATTTTTGTTCTCCATCCTTCACACTACAAGAAAATGATGAATTCTTTAGTGAATTCGTAGCTAATTTCTAGCAAACGAGTTAGCTAGAGAAAAGCATTAGACATTTTAGGCAATGGAGGAGAATTTCAGAGAGGAGTTGAACGAACCAGTGAGTCCCATGGGACAATGCTTGGACAACACTTCTCTATGCTTGTATATTCTTGCATTCTTAGAATTTCAAGTTCCTATCCATGACTTGCCAATTTTCTCTTTGGTTGAAGATGCTTTTCTTTCCATCCCTCGCTTCACCTCTATAATGGTTCTCCTTTCTCCTCTATATAACACATGTGCCAATTTTATGAAATAATGTATGTGATATAGTTGTTCATGTCATTCATTGATAAACTAAAGGATATGTTCATTGCTATAAGAAACAATTATTAGCTTTTACATAATTGCTTTGTTTTAAAGTATTTTTTCATTTTTTTGGTCGTCCTATAATTTTGATTCTCTATCTTACATCTATTTGATTTGTTACTACATAGGCATCATCAAAATAAAGCATAGCCTTTTCTGCACTATATAATATTCATTCATGATTTGATAATAAGCTTTCTTGAAAACGAATGTACACATTTTTATGGTTTTGTAAACATTTTTAACGTTTGAGAGCAGGTTCACGATGGAAGAGGAGTGAAAAGATGGAAACAAGTTGAAGTGAAGTTGGAGGAACATATCATTGAACCCAAATTCATTGATAATGGCATGTCAGTTGATTCAAATGACAAGCATTTTGCTGACTACATATCAAAGATGGCGATGGAGAATTTACCACGGACAAAGCCATTATGGCAAGTCCATGTAATCAAATACCCAACAAGCAATGCTGCAGGAACCTTGGTGTTCAAATTTCACCATGCAATTGGAGATGGATACAATCTCATGGGTGTCATTCTTTCGAGCCTTCAAAGAGCCGATGATCCTTCTCTCCGGTTGTCCTTTCCGTCGCTGAAGTCATCTAGACCAAAAAATATCAGCAGATTCATTCTGAATAAAATGTCTCAGTATCTCTCCATGCCTTTCACTTCTGTGTCAGAGTTTGGATGGAGTCTTCTGAAAAGTACATTAGTTGAAGATGATAAAACACCAATAAGGTCAGGAGTTGAAGCTGTTGAGTTTTGCCCAACCAAGTTGTCAAATGTCACATTTTCAATGGATCATATCAAAGAAATTAAGTCTAATCTTGGAGTGGTAAGATTATTTTTTTCTGCCTGTTCTTTTTAGGCTTCAATATATTGTTTTCTACTGCACATATATTGAACTTTGTTCTAAATTAATCTAAACTTCGGAGGTTTGTTTGTTTTTCTTTTTCAAAAGTGTCTTGTTAGAACGGTAACTAGCAGTAACCAAAGATTAGAGAAACGGAAAATAAAAGACAATAAACTCGATCAATCTTTATTAACGCAATTCGACCAATGGTGCCTACCTCTACGACAATAGAGCATTTATAGTTCCATTTTATTTCTGTGATGAACTAGTGTTACAAACAATTAATGTATATAGCTGAGCTGACTCCTGACTCAATATATATAGTTTTTCTATAGAGCATTTTTATTTCCGTTTAATTTTGTGATGAATTAGAGTTTCAGCGATGGGAGCTTCACCAACTCAGCTCCCCACCCCCTTGATACTCTTCAATGTTTAAATATGACTCATACTTAACATGTCTGTTTGGTTTGAGAAAACTTTTTATGTTCTCATTTTGTATTACATAACTGCATCTTTGTTTATATTGTTTTCTGTTTTTGAATATTTGTACCAGAAACTAAAACTTTTATATGTTCTTATTTTGTATTACATAACTGCAGACTATAAATGATGTGATTACTGGAATAATCTTCTACGGGATTCGGCTTTACATGCAAAATATTGACTATAGATCAAGAGCTTTGATTTCAACTACATTGGTGATAGCAAACACAAGGCACATTAAAGATTACCAAATAGTGCAGGATATGTTAAAGACTGAAAAGGGTGCTTGGGGTAACCATATTACTTACTATCATGTGTCAGTACCGAAATTACAAGACATCCCAATTTCAAATCCTATCCAATATGTCAGAAAAGCACACACTTCAATCAAGAGGAATAAAAATTCTTTTGCTACTCCTTTGATTACCAAGCTTCTCCGAATGAAGAATAAGCTTGAAGGCCCTGAGGTGAGTTACAAATAGCAGATAAGGACTTCTCTTCAACTGTATTATTCATTTGGTGCATGGGAAAGAAAAAAAAACTAATGAAAACAAATAGAGAGGCCTAAGTAAACAGTTTAAAACTATAATTAATTTCTTGGACTTAAATTTTCTATAGCTATGTATGTAGGCACTTATTTCAACCATTTATGATGGAAAGTTTTCGATTTGGTTACGTACTTAATTCATTTTTTGTTTTGGTGATGTTATAGGCTTTGGCTAAACATATCCATGGAACAATGAGAAAATCAAGCTTACTGATCTCAAATGTGGCTGGACCAATTGAGCAAATGGCTTGGGCAAATCATCCTATAGGAGGCTTCTTCTTTACGTTGTCCGGCATTCCTCAGGTAAACCTAACTCCCTTCCTCTTTCATCTTCTAAGATATACCAAATTTGGTTTGCACCAGTACTTTATAAATGCAAAATAATTTTATTGAAAAGTATGAATTATTATAGTTGATCTCTCTGTGACTTGCATGTTAAGAGAGTACTCTACTTTCATTATTGCAGAGTCTTGTTATTACAGTCATGAGCTATATGGGAATGTTAAGAGTGACCACTACAACAGAAGAAGGGTTCATAGATGAGCAAAAGTTAATGTGGTACCTGAACAAAGCCTTTGACATAATACGTCACGAATCAATTGCTAAGGAGAATGTTCCGAAATGGAGCAAATTTTGTAAGTGTGTTCTGTAATCCATTGTTTAAGGACATGGAAGTAGTATCGTATATGTTTCTGGTGTCACAGATTCTTTCTGTGTTTTACTTGGAAGTTAAGAGTAAAAGAAAGAGATGGTTTAAGTTATGTCTTACATATGTAAACTTTATTAATATATACGTTATACATTGTAAGCAAGACTAATTAATTAAGAATTGACACTAAAAAATAGTAAACGAGGAAATCTTCTTCTTTTGTTAGCATTTTTATAATATTCAATTGACTGCCACCTTTTACTAAGACTTCCCATGAATTCCGCCCGGATGCAATTTTTAATCGGTTAGTTTCTAGTTCGCGATGCTTTCGTTATAATTTCCTTTGCTGTGTTTAGCAATGGTGTTAAGGAAAATGCTTTATAAAGTGAAAAGTGAATTCACGAGAGTTTCATGACGGTTCAAAACACTCCTACCTTTATTGTTGCAGACCACCATGTTGGCAAGTGGGAGCCTTTTTGTTTATTACCAAAGCAATTTGCAATTCGTGATATACAGCAACTCCCATCATACACTGTAGTTCACAAATTTTATTTATGTTTACCGACTTATTTAAGCGTTATTGCTAGTTATAACCATTTTGTTGTGAATTGTGATTATGATTGTTAGGGGGCTTAAGTTTTTTAACTACTAGCCTATAAAAACGTAAATATCAGAAATTTATTCTTGATTAAGATGGGTATTAACTGCCAAAAAAATGTCAAATTAAAATAGTATATGATTAGGCTTCCTCACTTTCCAAACCGATTCTGACCTATTTATGTTTCATCCTCACTGCGTGTACAATCATGACTCCTTTGACGCCGGTGGTCCTTCCCGACGATCTCATCGCCAAGTTACTTTCCTTCCTTCCCGTCAAATCTCTTGTTCGATTCAGGTGTGTATGGAAGTCTTGGAAAACCCTAATTTCCAATCCCAACTTTGTAAAATTACACCACAATCAATCATCAACACGAAATCCACTCTTCACACTGCACTTCGCAATTGTCCCCATCATGTCGACCGTGGATTGGAGATGGGTTTCAGTGTTGTTCCTTACTCATTGAACAGTTTAATTGAGAACCCGTTGTTCACCCTTTCCGTAGATCCGTACTATCATTTGAGTGATAAACAATGTTCCTGTATGGTTGATACCTGCAATGGATTGATTCTTTTGGCTGGCGGTGATTCACAATTTGGATATTTTCGTCTATGGAACCCAACAACAATGGAAACTTCTCCAAATTTTGGCTATTTTCACCGTTTTCGCAGCCCTTTCCCAGACCACCCGTTCCGGTTTCTTGGTTGTTACAATTTCAATTTTGGTTGTGATATTTCTACAGGCACTTATAAGATTGTGGCATCCTGTTACTATCATCGTCAACTCACAAGCGATGTGAGAATTTTAAGTTTGGGTGATAATGTTTGGAGAGAGATTCAAAGTTTCCCTGTTGTTCCTCTTCATTTCTACTTTGGTGGCAAAAAAGATGAGAATGAAAAAGAAGTGAGCGGTGGTGTGTATTTGAGTAGTACTCTTAACTGGTTGGCTATTCACAATCATTTCGATTACAATTGGAAGAATGTCACTGTTGAACAGTTTGTTATTGTTTCACTTGATCTGGGAACTGAGACATACAGTGAATACCGGCTACCACATGATTTTGATGAAGTGCCACCTACGGCGCCAATTGTTAGTGTGTTGGGGGGTTTCCTTTGTTGTTCTTATTTTTACAAGGAAACCGATTTTCTTATATGGCAGTTCGAAGGAATTAGGGGTTGAAGACTCTTGGACTCAATTCTTTAAAATCAGTTATCAAATACTTCAAATAGATTATGAATACTTTAGTGATGAATAGTTTAGTAATGACAAGACAAAGCATCAATTGGTGCCAGTGCTTCTTTCTGAGGAAGTTGATACGCTGGTACTTAAGAGCAATCGAGAATCAGAAGCAATTCTCTATAATTGGAGAGAAAATAGAGTAGAGCGAACAAAAATTACTACAAGTAGTACTATTATTGATTATAATAGTACTGAAAATTCTATATTTTGGTGTTCGGCCAAGGTTTATATTGAAAGTTTAGCTTCAATTTTTTGAAATTAAGTTCCTCTTTTATAGTTTACTTGTTTGAATGTATATTCCTTTATATATAGTGTTTCAGTATATTTGATTGAGTGAATACAAGTGTTGTTTTTTATTCTTTTGAATTCATTATCACTTGGTACTTTCTTAGGCCATCGCAATATGAAGTTTTCTTGCTCAAACGTCCCATTATACCCATTTAATATTAATACAATGTATTTTTCATCAATAGGAGGATAGTTTGGTTCAAATTTAGTTATTCAGGAAATGTTCTTTAATGTATCAGTTTCTCTATGCTTGTTTGTCTGATGTTAGTGCTGATACGCTTCTTAACGATATGATGTTTTCTGCATTTGAGGGTGAAAATCCATATATATTTTTATTGATTCTACAGAACAACATGCAGCCATGTTTTTGAACTTCTCCATCCAAGCATGCATTTACCTTCAAATAAAGTTGAGTCTTCAATAATAGAATTTCAATATTAGTAATAGTGTTTGATTGAGACACTTATTTTTGGACAACAGAAACAAGTTTTCAGGGCTTTTTAGATTATTGTAAGGGTATTAGATATGAATATCCACACTCGTGGGTTGGTTTTGATACTTCTATTTTCAGTTTAGGAGAACGCAGAAACTGTCTATTATGCTATACTAATGCAAGAAAGAGTAGTAAACTTTCACATTCGTAAAGATAAAACAACTATAGAAACCAAATTTTGCTTTTGCAGAATATGAAACATAGGAGATTGCAGGCTATGCACATTTCAGGTAGGGGTGTTCATTTTCACCGAATAAGTGACTTATTCATACCCTTAATAATATCCGGTTAAAAAAAAATATGATAAAATATGTTGGTTTTTAACCTGGCCCATATTTCTGACTTCTTGGATAGCCGTATCCACTTTGTTGGATAACTATAACCAAAAGCAAAACCAATGTCCCACCCTCGTTCATTTCCTCACTACATCTCACATTCTCAAAAGATAAAATCGATGAACCCTAAATCCCAACTCTCACATTTTCTCTCTAGATTCACCATTTCTATTTGATTTTATTGGTGATTGAGTTCGACCACACTTCAATTTCAGTCTTCTTCAGTTCCTATTCTGAAGTTAAGTATTATATGATTCTATGCAAAAAAATTGTTGAGATACATATTATAATATAAAAATGTGGCTGTGTGCAGAATGATACAAGGTTTAGTGGACAAGCCCGTGCCATTGCGACGTCGGAGATGCTATAAGTTATGATGAATGGATTGTTGTTTAAGCTTATTTTACAGTAGAGACTACAGAAAGAGGGAGAACATTTTGATGTTGTGTCAAGACTGTTCATGTAACATTACTCTTCTGCAAGTATCTTCTTTTTTATTTCTTGTTTATGGTATCGATCGATACATTCTCTCTCTCTTTTTGCTATATCTCTTTGACCACTTGTTTAATGTACTTGGATCACATTATTTTTTTTTCTCTTAATCTTTCATAGCAACTAAATAAGAGATTTATGTTAGTAAAGCGAAACAAACATTACTGTTTTTTCTGATATTTGGTTTTTCTATTTTTTTTATTTATTCACGCCAAATGAAATGGTGTTACATGTTTTTTTTTTAAATTTGTTTATCGTTTTCTGAAAATTAATATGGTTGGTAAAAATATTAAAATATATTATTTTTACAATTATAAATACATCTTCTCATTTCAGCAAGTTGTCCACACTAGTTTTGAGGACAACGTCGTCATTTTGTAAATCTTCTTTCAACAGGTTGTCTAATATCAAACCTTAATTTCCGACGTATTTCTCTCTTCCCATTATTTTCTTAAACGATTTCCGATCAATTTCAATTAAAAATTAGTTTTTTTTTTCTTTTCAAACTCATTATTTTACGTGCTTCCCATTATCTCTTAACCACCCACTCATTAGTTTTCAACTTGTAGGAAATGATTTTCTATGGAAACCCTTTGATTATCTTGGTTGTTGTTACTATTGGATAATGTTTGTAATTGAATTTGTGTTTAAATAATTAAAAATCTCGTAGTTGGCATTCCCTTCAGTGTATGTCTCTGTTGGGTGATGTTTGTTCCTAAGTCTCTGTCTATTGTTGTTGTGTGATGTTACGTTAACAGTGATATTTATGAATCTTAAAAAATGTTACACGTTTAGTTTGTGGATTTGTATGCTGATTGAAACAAGCTCCTGTATGTTGGTGTGAGGGAGGAAGATGTATTCGGCGCAGGGACGAGTTATTGTTGTATAAAATCTGCTGATTACTCTGGAAATAAGCATGAGATTCGATAGTTTTATTGTGGGATTTGGTGGCTAGTGATCATCATCTTTCTCAATGCACAAACATACTGTCCTACTATATGTGAATTGAGAATGAGTCACAGTTGATACCTTCGAGTAATTCAACAACTGAAGAGTCTTGTCAATACAGTCATGAGATATGGCAATGTTAAGTTTGACCGCTACAACTGAAGGATTCATAGCTATTGGTTTTAAGAAATTAAACAAACCAAACAACTCAATTAATTTCAAATTTCAATATACCAAAACAAACCATATGTCAGTCTGGTTAATAAACCTTGTTATACAAATTTCCACTGCAATGACCCCACCTTGTTGTTTTTTTTCCTATCTTTTCTTTATTTCATACTGTTGCTTGAACTTCGAATTTTTAGAGTGAGCTTTGTCAGGCTTAGACAAATGGCACTCATATCTCCTAGACTCATGAGGCAAGGAAATAGTATACAAGCTCCTTAATTTTTGAAGAGAATCTAAATCAAGAATACCAAGATTTGAAGGAAAAGTAAATTATGCATATTCATAGAAGAGAGGTATTCCAATTTTCAAAACATTTCAACTATTTCAAGATAAACTTTCCTTAAAAGTCAGGAACTGTACCAATCTCATCTTCCATAGTAATTTTCTAAACAGTTGCTTTGCAAAAAACTTGGGAAGGCAAAACATGCAAATACATATTAAATTGGCGGACCTGTGTTTTAACCTCCTAGGAATGTACATTATACGATTCCATCAGTGGAGGTGGTGAGGTCTCACCTCCTAGGCCTGCTAATGAGGAGGTCATTATTGAGGAGGAGTATGCCAGAGACCGTCCCAACCTACTCCAGATCATATAGAACGTCTACGACAAGTCCAAGAGACGTTGAGTGAAGGAGATCCACACAAGTACTACAACAACATAATAAGGAGGATGCATGAGGAGATGCACCAGATGACCGAGCTCTGGATTTCTGGACGAAGGAGGGAATGATTTTGTGATTGTACTTTATTATTATTTTGTGACATTATCGGTTTTATGTAAATTATTGACATTTTGTGACATTTGCGTATTCACATAATTTTCTATGACATTTGTGTTTTTCGCATAATTTTCTACCACTTTTGTGTTATTTTGGAATTGATTTTGAATTTGCGTATGTTTAGTTAGAATTGATTTTGTAAATGATTGAATACATGTGAATGATTGAATGAATGAATGTGGTGAATGAATATAATGGTAGTGAATGATTGTAATGAAAAAAATATATGCAATTTTAGGTTAAAAAAAAAAACTGCAATTCTTGGCAGAATTGTTGTTCTGTCTACATACCTAAAAGGGTTTATAGCGTAAATTTCAGGTTTGAATGAGCAATTTCTTAAATGAGAAGAACAACACTTAATATGCACCTAATCTCTTCAAACCACACTTAAACAAAATTATTAAATGGGTCCAATTATAACTATATATCATTAAGTTGTAACAATAATAATTTATGTATTCATTCATGATCATTTAATTTTTGAAATATCTAATTAATTAAAGTATATATAATAAATAAAATGTACTATTTCTAAAATTTTATTAATAATTCAAAAATATAATTAAAATAAAAAAACATGATTTAAAATGCTGGTGAATTGCATAATTAAAAAATGAGATGAAGAAAAGAAAGACTCGTCAACACAAGTCAAGAAAGGGAGAAGAGAGAAAAAGTTCCCGACAACTCAATGAAACTCTTTGATGTGTTTTTTGAATTAAGTGGAGTCCTCTATTTATATAGAGATTTTGTAATTGTTTTAGCAAAAATTGCGACAACAGGATAAGATTAAAATGAAGTTTATCCATTAATCCGTTCAACAACACTTGTGGATATGATCAAAAGAAACAAATCTACAAAAGGGGAGGAAACATTATTACTATTATTTTTATCATTACTAACATGGTGTGTTTTATGGTTCTATTTTATGTGGGACCCACACTCTATTTTTTCAATTCACACATCATTAGATCAAGTATAATTACTTGGTTTAATCTTCCAATTTTTCTTTCAACATCACATCAATGTTCCAACATACCTTCTCAAAGGGTATATTATAACTAGGTTGTAAACTAACCAAGAGCTAAAGAAGAATGTAAGAAAATATTATAGACGGTCACCGTAATACTAGAATCTAGAACCCTAGAATATAACCAACAATATACTTTATTTGTTATTTACAATCAACAAGCTCATCAAATTTGTCTCCACTCCTGTTGAAAATTTGTCATTTACAGAATTACAGTCACCGCAATACTTTATTAATTTTCTCACCATCAAGTTGCTACACAAGTTCATTCCTGTTGAAAATTAATGGTACTCATTATATTACCTCATCCTATATGTAACAACATAGTCACATACTTCATCTAATTTAGAAGTTCATGTTTATAAATTTGTAGTTCATTCCAAATACTTTTTGAAAATGTCAACAAGCATAGATAATTCATTTACTTCAGTCTCAAACTTTATACATATAGAGCACACTTATTGCTTGTTATATATATATATATATATATATATATATAAAGTATATTCACATGTTGAATTCACAACTTGAAGGGCTCCAACGAAAATTTCACATTACGGCCTTCTGTATGAAAATGTGCCACGTAATCTTTTATGGTAATATCTTTGTAGATTGGTGGGTTTTCTTCTGAAATCAGCTCCTTAATAGGACCATAAATCTTTGATGTTCCTTCAATTGGGTCACGAGAATTCAGAAAGAAGCTTGCTACAGAAATTCTTGGACCTATGTTTTGTGATAAGACTCGGTGTAAAACACTTACAAACTTGTCATTTGAGATAAGCTGCATAGGTATAAAAAAAAATGACAAAACTGTCACCACAAACTTTCAATGATGAAGAAATCAATGATTTTATTTTTGGAAATGGTTTCTAGCCAACAATTGCAGTTCACTATAATCACATTCTAAGTATGCACAAGTTTTTGATACAAAATTACATGCGGTGAAATAATGTGTAAAAATGACATGTGATAATATGATTAGTATATTGATAGTCTTGCACTCAATTCATTAAGTACGTATATGGATTTTGCAAATTTTGAATTGGCAAACTCTTCAATATTACTTTTTATTTTTATTGCTTTTGCCTTTTTATAAAGTTTTGTTATTATATTTCACAAGAATTGCTAATGGTAAATTCTTCACTAACCAAAATCATAGAAGTTTCTTTAATATTAAAAATTTTGTGTAGACGTAAAGCAATAGATTGAGTTGCCTTGTGGTTAGGGTTAGAATATTTACTTGTAGAAGATTTCCTACGTTTACAACAAGAGCTCCATGTACCGGAGGAACGTTGACCCATTTATCTTCATGAAGAACTTGAAGACCACCAAGTTGGTCTTGTAGAAGTAATGTCATGAAGTTACTATCAGTATGCTCGGACGTGCCCATAGTTAATTCAGGTTCTGGACATGTTGGATAGAAGTGACCCAAAGTAAAGAGTCCTTCAGCACAACCAAACTCTTTGAGGTAAGAAGGGTTAAGTCCTAGTGCCTCTGACAATAATTCAAAGATGGTGAAACCCATATTCTTTATTTTTTGTGAATATTCAATCGCAATATCTCTGCAAGTATGCAATCAATCCATCAATGACTACAATAATTCAAATGAACATGATTTGTAACTGAAATGTACTTTTTAAATTTTGGGCCTAAAACTAAAAGTAATCATTTATGTATTTTTTTTTTAAGGGAAATGCTAACTGGTGCCCCCGGGGCACTGGTTAAGGATACTAAAAAGGGAAATTATATAGTAATTATTGCATTGAAAACTGTGTAATTAATCCATAAATAAGTCAACAAAGTTTCCTTTTATGGTAATAAATTCTTTATTTTGTATGCTTAACCAGTGCCCCGGGGGCACCGGTTAGCATGACCCTTTTTTTAATATTAGAAACATATATATAACCCATAAATAAATGCCTTGATATACAATTAAATCTGACTATGATTTAGAGAGTGAGAATCCAAATTAATATTGAGTTTATTACCTGCATATTGGTGGCAATTCATCTGGATTGAATGGATCAGGAGCTATAGCAAAACCAAATGTATCACTCCAATAAGCACCTTTTCCATTAAACAAGTGTACATTAGAGTAATACGAAACTTTTTTCTTTAAATCCCGTGTATAAAACTCTTTTCTTACATCAGCATCTTGTTCATGAAACCTACAGATTCCATCAATCATTTCATCCAAGACAATAATTGGAATTTCATGATTAATTACTTGAAAAAATCCCCACTCATGGCATGCACTTCGAATTTGGTCAATTACCTCTACATGCCGAGCTAGATTGATGTGTATGTCTTTAAGGTCTACGATAGGAATACTCAACTTGGAGTCACTAGCTGAGCTTTCAGAGATTTCCAACTTCCCAGTATAGAACATGCGTGGAATCTTTGACACCCCAGACTCCACCAAACCTTTGACACCAACTTTTGAATCATCAAAAGCTTTAACTTCAGCTTCTCTATCATAAGTGAAATCACTGGATTCCTCTAATTGGTTTGAGTTTTCTACCACCATATTGATAGGCAAACAACACCAGAATAAAAGTCTTTCCTGCTCTAACACAAAATGTGGAACTAATTATAGAGAATTAGAGAGGAGAAAACATTAAGAAGACCAATATAAGTGAATGACGTATAAAAAAGTACACAATTAGAGAAATAAATGTTTTGATTATTTGTCTGTTTTGCACCAATCAAGGTGACCAAGTAGGCATTTTTTAAATCATCAAACACACTGTAGTGACTGTATCACAAGGAATCAACTAACAACATCAGCAACATTCACAACACTAGTGTAAAAAATAATCCTAGCAACACCTATTTTAAACGTACTAACACTCATTATTTTATTAGATGAAATACACATGACTCTCACTATTTTATATGGGGCCCATTTTTAAAGTAATTAAACCTACGTGTATTTCATCGTAATAAAAAAAAAGTTAGAAAGAGTTTGTTAAAATAAATGTTGATAACATTACTCCAATGGTCAATGTAAATTTGAATCGGCTTGCTTATTTAAAAAAAATAACAATGAACCATAATATAAATATAAAACAAGGCAAGAGCATCATTAGATCGGCAAGATTCCTTCAATTTTCACTGTGAATCCGACAACTTTGAATGTGGAATATAATATGGTAAATTCCTACGTAAGTTTGATGGATACCGATGCCTTTAAAAAAAAATTGTTTGATATTTAAATTTATCTTGAAATAAATTAATATGACATATTATTGATTGATGGGATGAGGAGTATATATTTATCAAACTACATTGTTACTACTGTGTTCACCAATATAATAATATAATTTAGAAAACAATTAGGCACTTCCTGCCAAATAATGTAATCTATAAATATTCTTTAATATTGATAAATGATATTTGTACAATCATTTTGTAATAATTTTTAAGACATCTTTCATACTCTTATTATATTTTTGCTATCTCTACATTGTTTTGGTTTTTGCGTCAATACTTATATTTTTTTGTGTATCTTTGATTGTTCCATAAGTTGTCTTAATCTTTTTCCTTCAAATAACAACATATCTCTTAACATTTTCCAAAAAAAACAATGATCAATAGACACTATTTGTCCTTGGTGGAAATGCGCATGCATACGTTTTTTGTATGTTCAAAAGATGCAAGTTGTTGGGAGAGAATTAGCATTGATAATACTGTATCTAAGCTACTCCACTGGATAAATAACTTTTACTATAATGTTGTTTGACTTACTTAGCAAGTTATCGGTGCAACATCAAACATTAACCTTATCACCCTATGGAGCCTATGGAAGAGCCGCAACACTGAACTTTGTGAGTCCACTGGAACCTCGCCCACCTTCATTGTTACTTGTGCCAAAGATGCCTTCCATGATAAAGTGTAATGTCGACGGAGCTACCTTCCACAACAACTCAATCATGGGATACAATATGTGCTTTAGAGACTCATTGGGTTTGATTCGTTAAATCAGACGTGTTGCATTTCTCCACCACGATACTAAAAGCATAATCCATTGGCTTACTAGAATCTATCAAAATGGCAACATCAAATGGATTGCACAAAATTTGCTTTGAAACGGACCGTAAGTCTTTAGTTGATGCACTTGCTACTTCTAATGTTCTTCTCAATGAGTTTAAGGACGTCATATCACAATGTAGGAATCTCTTGTTAGATAATTTTGACTTTGAGTGTCGTATGTTCGAAGGAAAGCGAATAAGGTTTCCCATAGTATTGCTAGAGCTTTCTTATTTAATCTTATCCCCCATATTTTCTATGATGTATCATCTACTTTATACCCTTTAATTATGAATGAAATGCATTAATTTTGCCTTTGCTAAAAAGAAAAAAAATATACACTATTTATTTTCCTATATTCATTAGACGCTACATTTTCTATGAAACAGTTCCATCGAAGATTATCAACTTTGAAAAGTCTATGACTTCGACGGTGGTGATTCTCCCGGTTGATCTCATTGCCACTTTTGAACAGTTTTTTATTTTTTCCTCAATTTAGAGACTGGGACATTTTTAGTCAGTACCGTTGTGTCGTGATTTTGATGAAGTGCCACCTTTTCCACCTCTTGGATTCAAATCCATAAAATAAGTTATCAAACTCTTCAAATAGATTATAACTACTCTAGTGACGAAGAATCTAGTGATGACGAGAAAAAAATATCATTTTCAATTGGTTTCGCTGCTTCTTTCTGAGGATGATGAATTGATGATACATTGGCACTTTAAGAGCAATCAAGAATCAGCAACAATTCTCTATAATTAGAGAGAAAATAGAGAATAGTGAACAAACATTACTATACGCAGTACTATTACCGATAATAGAACTAGCAATTCTATACTCAGGTGCTCGACCAAGGTTTACATTGAAAGCCTAGATTCAAATTTTAGAAAGTAAGTTCCTCTTTTGTGGTTACTTGTTTGAATTTATGTCCATTTGTATATGTTGTTTTCATTTTAATAGATAGAGTGATTATTTATTTTTAGACTAATGCTTAGTAGCATGACAATCAATTGCCGTGAAATGCACACAACTTTTATTCCACAAGTCACTTTTTTCAGTTTTACAAATTTATTTTGATTAAAACATGATTTCAACAAAAGTTAAGCCATGTCGTGCGGGAGTTGTGCTACTAATTTGTCGTGCACAATAGCAGTACTCTTATTTTAAATGGATGAACTTTATTCATCAATGGTTCACAGAAAAAGGTTATGAAAAAATAGCCGTTTTGCATATGCTCCTATTGCACGTTGCATATTCGAGACAGAATACACCGAGAACTGATTATTTGATATATGTACTAGTGACCATGAGTTGTATAATTCACAATCTTACAACTAACTCAATCTAAGAACACTCATTGACAACTTTTATCAAATTTAAGTGACTGGTTCCCCTGAAAACAAATAATATGTTAATTTTCACATATTTACTTTTGTCCTAGTGGTATTATATGATTCGATGCAGAATATAAATTTAGATGCTATGTGCAGAATGATACAAGCTTTGGCGGATAAGCTTGTGCCATATCTACTTCAGCAGATGCTACAAGTTATGATGAATGGGTTCAAAAGCAATTGTGTTATATCTAAATCAGTTTTCTTGTGACAACAGAAAGAGGGAGAATCTTTTGATGTTTAAGAAAAAGAGAGAGAAATAGTGAGTATTTGGTTTCTATGAAGGATGTGTTAAGACAGTCCAAGTAACATTACTCTTCTGCAAGTAACTTTTATTCGATGGCACAAACGCATCCCATGTAGATTTAAATGTAATGTTGATGCTTCATTATCTTCCGCCAATAATAAGGTTAGCATTGGCGTGTGTATTTGAGATGCCGACTGAAGTTTTGTTTCAACAAGCTCACAAAGAACAATCCTAATTTCTACCCATTTTTTCCCAATCTCACTAATGAACAAGACACTCATGAATTTTCACTCTCCCAAGGTGTTTACAATTGTTTCCCAACTCTAGAATCTAACCCCCACAGGAGAACCAACCCTTAGTCTTTGATTTCACTAAGGATCTTCTCTTTTGGTTTCACAAGACTCACCCAAGTTGCTCACAAAAGACTCTCCACTCATGTGTTTCCCAACCCCATGAATCTTCCCCAAAAGGCACCAACCCTTTTCCCAAGAGCCCCCTCTTTTGGTTCTCCAAGATTCACATCTTGAAGCTTTGAACTCACCCAAAGACCTTCAACCTTTAGTATCTAAAACTCTAAAAGTTCTCTCCTTTGGTTTCCATGAGATTCACCAAGCTCTCTCAACAAATGGGTCAAAGAATGCTTAAATAGTGTGACAGATTTGTCAAAATCGTGCCACGCTTGAGAAAAATCGCGCCACGATTTATGCGTACAACCCAAGGTACGACAACCTTATCTAAAAATCGCGTCACGCCTGCACAAATCGCGCCACGATTTTGCCTTCTGCAGAAACCATACATTCTGCCGGCAAAATCGCGGCACACCACTGAAAATCGCGCCACGATTTTTAGCTTACACAACATCACAATTTTGAATCATTTCTCAACAATATAGTCACTGCTCTTATTTTAGTCTTATCCCTTCTTTGTTTTTTGTTTGCATTTTGTTATTTTAACATCGAAAGTGTGGATTGATCGTGCTCTAGTAATTAATTTCGTTAGTCGTAAATTGTTATATACACTTTACAGGGGTTAGTTTAATGATTGGAAACAATTTTTTTTTTAGGAAATGGTTGGAAACTATAAAACTTTAGTTGTGATTAATTTAAAGATGAAGTGAGGTGCTAGACGTTAGTGCTTAGTCTAGTAGCTATATATATATATATCATGTTAATGAATTCTATTAGATATATAGTAAATATTTCTACGTAAAGTTCATAATTAATTATTTTTTGAGTTTAATGATACTGAAATGCCAATTCAACATGGTATATCAGTTATACATGATAGACAATTGACAAGTGTACCAAAAACTATCGAAGTAGTAAAAATTATCGTTCCTACAAGGACTGTTTTTAATCTCAACAATTCTAGTACGTTATTAATTTGGATGTAAAAAAGGTTCCTTTGTTTTGCCACCAGGCAGTTGATTGGTTTGATTGCATGAAAATAACGATAGAAAATAAAGATTGGTTTTAAGAATAAGAGAGAGATGAGATCAGGTCTTTCGAATCATCTATGTTCCCCTAATCGGTATATTGCACCTATTCTTATGAATGAGTCTCTAGTTCCACGACAGTTAACAAAATAGCCCTAATAAATCCCTTGAGTTAGGACCCTCTTCTTAATTTACAGCCCCTAATTTCCTTAGGTGGTCTAATAATCTTTGAAGGTTTAAGCACGTTAACCTAATATCACTAACAAACGATTATCCATTTCTAGACTAACCATGTTTATTAGAACAATTCAATTAGGTCTAAGTCGAAAGCTATGGTCAGTAGTCATTCGTTCTCACTAAATCATATTTATATTTGATCAGGATATAAAAAGCATTAAGAACAATTGAATTGAATAAAAACTAGATTGTAATTCACAATAAATAGAGTTTCACAGCAACATGGATCAATTAGGGTTACAAAGAATCATCTCAGACCTAATCTCTAATAAATTTAGCTACTCATAATTGAGTTTACATATAGCATAATCAATATAGGAATCAATACATACATGAACAGGTAAAAGGATGAAGAAATCGCCCTCCTAGCCGTCATGTAGTCTCAAAATCGCACTTTTCTCTTCTCAAGTCGTCACCCTTGTTTTTGGAATAGACTTCAGCTTAAATAGGCACAGAAATTCGCCCAAAATCGTGTCACGTTTTTAAGTAAATCGTGACACGTTTTCCTTTGAATAACAAACAGCTGAATTAGGGTTTCACCAAATCATGTCACGTTTTTGCCATCGTGACACGTTTTCCACAATGTCGAGAGCATGTTTTGGTCTTTTCAAATCGTGTCACGTTTTCTGCCAATCGTGACACGTTTTGCTTCTTTGTATTTTCTTCAGTTTTTCTGCTTTTCTTGCTGCTTAAGTTGCCTTGTGAACTCCAAAATGTGATCAAAATACATATAAAATTACGTAATGACGAGATGTCAT
>Ga0228710_1000857_pt1 | contig 42573 bp, 31 predicted proteins | sample MedpolnodulmetaG_FD_177995 | JGI IMG/M metagenome (GOLD analysis project Ga0228710, IMG submission 177995) | Root nodule microbial communities from Medicago polymorpha collected in Santa Monica, California, United States - pink nodules | ecosystem: Host-associated > Plants > Roots > Nodule... | reverse complement strand
GGGGGGGACATTAGACCTGACCTAGGTACAACCGAAAAGGGAATACAACGATAAAAATTAGATCTATAGGAACCACCCTATTCTATCTTTACAAAAATTCACTTATCACGAGCGCAACCCAGCGAACCCGCGTACGGGCGCGAAACCAAGTTACAAAAAATATGAAAAGTAAACATATGCAAAAACAGTTAGGGTTCAATTTCAGCGAATGGATCGACCGCCAACACGGTAACAAATCCAAGTGCCAACAACTCCCTGAATCAAGCAGCAAGCATAAAGGCTCTTTCGAGCACAAAGTACCAGAGTGTAGGCATACAAGACGACTTGAAACCTGCAAATCTCAACAAATTTGGAAAAATCAGAGAATCAAAGTAGTCAGGCCACCACACACAACAGGTTTCAAACATACATGTAAGAACTCAGATCGAGGGATGCGTCCAATACGTTAGTAACCAGACCCTTTCGGGTTTTAACATAACCATACCATTTCGGGTTTAACAGAACCATACCCTTTCGGATTTTAGAAACCGAACCAGACCCTTTCGGGTTTTGAAACACACATCCAATGAGTCAAGTCTAATTCACCTAGTCTCGTATCAAACAACAAACAACAAACACGGACAAAAACAAACGGCAACCTCGATGACGAAGCTCCGGTCAACAAACACCCAACACGGTAGAACACCAAAAAGCATTGAGCTGATACTAAGAAACCCAGGCAGCTCCGGATCTGAGCAGAGCTCAAATCAAACAACGAGCAAGAGCCACACCAAAAGAAAAAGGAAAGAACCCAGCCACTAGCTTCGGATTCGCTTGAAATCCTTCGGAGGAAAACTGGATCTGAATCGAACAACAAAGAATGACCCAACACGTCCCTTGCAAAGTCGTCGGCTCAAAGAAACGACAACGACAGAGGGTTAAACGCAGACAAACGATGGTCACCGGGAGGAGAGCAAACGAAAACCAACAAAAAGTGACGATGGTGCAGAGGAAGAGACCCTTGTCAAACCACCCAAAACTGATATCTACATCGAATAAGGAAGGTTTGGATATGGAGGGTTGAAAAAATGGAGGTTAGGGCGGCTACTGGTTTTAGAGAGATGGAGGAGGACTTTCAAATAGATCTATCCTTTCAATATGTACTACATTGTGAAAAAATGCATGGTATCCCACCATAAATGTTTTAAGTCCACCGGCGGAGGCACATGTGTTCCTGACCCCCTCAATCTACTAAATTTCCACATAATATCTAGTAGCTTTTGGCTTTTAACCCCTCAAGTGTAAGTGTTGCACCATGTTTGCACCACAAAGTCTCAATTAAACTGCAGTAACCCATGTATTTTCATGTGCGGCACCATGTTTTCATTGAAATGTTAAGCACTTTGCCACTAAACTAAGGGAACACATGTAATATATATCGGTTAATATTTATATATGTTTAACATTTTAAATGTATATGATATTTGAAAATTATAATATAAAAATGTTATAAAAAATATGCATTTTGTAATTTATAAAATATATTTTAATATAGTTTCCATGCGTATAAATCAGTTGGTAGAGACATTGCGTTATACAAGTGTGAGGGTTCGAACACCGAATTTTCAACTTATTCACACCAAAGGGGATGCATTGACAAAAAAACAATATATTAAAATGTTATGACTCAAATTTTCATATTTATATCATTATATAAAGACAAACTGCAAAGTTAATAATGAGTTAACTACTTCTGGTCGAACATTTCCTTTGAAAAAAAATTACCGTAGAAATCCAACTCGTTTTTAAATTTATATTGAAAATCACGCCTAAACTATAAAAATTTGAAAACCAAATATATTTACTTAAACATTTTTTTGTTATGAATTTTCCCAATTACAATCAATTGTTTTTTTTTTCAAATTTAAATTAAAAAGTAAAAATAAAATATAAAAACAACAAAAAATAGTATAAAAAATGGGGATAAACTAGCATTTAGTGACTGTTTTTCGCTAGTGATATATAATACTAGATTTTCTCTTAAAAATATATTAGTTATATATATATATATATTTCTGATAAGTAGGGAGAGAGGACAGACATCAGGAGGCAACATCGACATCCCAACTAGGTTGGCACCCCGAGACACCTCCATCCTATGCCGCCTAACTCGAAAAATTTATTTAAAAAAAGGGAAAATAATAATTACAAGAGTGGGGGGACCAAACCAAAACCCACCAAATGAGAAACAGAAAACAGAAACAGAAACAGAGAAAGAAAACAGCCCAAAAATACCTTACGGGAATCTATAGTTGGGTAAGCCAAATCTGTCCCTAAAAAAGTCAAGTTTCACCGCAACTGGAAGTTTGTCAAGCCAAAGCTCCCCGGATATGGAGCGACCCAAGGTTGCCAACTTATCTGCGCAGCAATTTCCTTCACGGAAGATGTGAGAAGAAACGGTCTGAATCCCAAGATTGCGCGCATTATGCATCTGTTCCGTAGCGAAACCGGAACCAATGCCGAATTCGGGAAAATCGATAGGGCGCTGGTGGAGTCACTCTCAAGCCAAATGTTTCTCCAACCGTTTCGGGCAGCAAATTCAATAGCAGAGATAATACCGTGCACTTCCGCGTAGAAAACAGACTGAGCACCAACGTTACAGTAAAAAGCACCGCGGAAAGTACCTAGACTGTCATGGAACAACCCCCCACAAGCTGCCAAGCCGTTAATCACCGAACCATCTGTGTTTACTTTCAACCACGGGGCAGTCGGGGTCTTCCACAAGACCAAAATAATTTCTTTGACCCTTCGACAACGAGGAGAAACCGCAAAAGAGTCAAGAAAGGAGAAGTCAGAGGGCAGACACTTACCTTTCGAAACGTTCCTGGACATGGCAATATGCGAGTGTATACGAATTTTGGCTGAATGCAACGTTGGCGTTACAGTTGTAAAACGCAAGGAGTTTCGAGCCCACCAGATTGTATGAAGCGTGTGCAATATTGCTGCTACGTAAATGTCTGAGACCTGCGAAGAGCACCTGGCCGGCCGACAAGCAAGAAGAGTGTCGACGGAGGAGTGGTCAATAACACAATTAAGCTTAGTACCAATCCAGTGCCATAATTGCGTTGCGAACTGACACCCAAGGAAAATATGATCGGAAGTTTCAACCGCATTCATGCATAAACTACAAACCGAGACGACAATGCAACCACGTTTCATGAGGTTTTCATCTGTAGGCATCTTCCCATGGTGGAACCTCCAATAAATACAAGAATGAGAAGGCGGAAAAGCAGGGCCCCAAATCTAATCGCCCCAGGGCAGCAAAGTGGTGCGTGTACGGAGAAATGAGAGTGCTAGCTTAGATGTCAGAATACCATTAGGAGCGTGAACCCATACCAACACGTCAGGGAGCATGACTGTGAGTAAAACTATGGCTTCCATGCGGTCTTTTATGTCTCCATAGCCAGTCAATGCCGCAGGCAAATTCCACCCACCGTTCACAATAGCTTCAGAAACCGTTCCTTTAAGATGGCCATGAAATCCGTGTCAATATGAAGTAAGTCTACCAACGGCTCACCGAGCCAATTATCCGTCCAGAAATGAATCCTCTCTCCTGTTCCTACAATCCACCGAGAATTCTCCAAAGCTGTACCAACCACTGCTTTAATACCCGACCAAACTGAGGATTTGAAATGGTGTGTGATCGGTCTACCATTAGAGAAATACCGCTTTTTGAAAAGAATAGACCATTGAGTGTCCTTTGCTATTAATTCCCAAGCCAACTTTAGTATCAATGCTTCATTAAGTAAACGCGTTAGCTTTATATCGAGCCCCCCTTCCGACCAATGCCGGCACATCACACTCCATGAAACCGTGCAAACCTTTTTGGAGAGGACATCACCACTCCATATAAATTTTTTAAGCCATGAGTCTAGTAAACGCAGCAGCCGTCTAGGCCAAAAATAAACATGGAATGAGTAAACAAGCATCCCGTGAATAATAGATTTCACTAGCTGTACCCTGCCCATAATTGAGAGAATGGTTCCCTTCCAAGTAGCTAGTTTTTTCCGAATTTTGTCCGTAATCGACTTGAAGTGAATTACTTTTGGTTTTCCTTGAAAGATAGGACATCCCAGGTACAAGAAAGGGACTGTGCCAACACTGAAACCCAACAAATTTGCAATCATATTTATCCGAGTTACAGACATTGAACCCGTGAAGAAACGACTTTTGGAATTATTTACAATTTGTCCAGAAACTGCGGAGTATTTGTTGAAAATACTAATGAGCTCCCGGATGTTTTTTTTCAAACCTGTGCAAAATATCATAATATCGTCAGCATACAACACATGAGTCGGGAAAGTAGTACCACGACAGTAGGACATAGGAGTGAGACGTCCCCTTGCAACCGAATCAGAGAGTGCTCTGCTAAGAACCTCTTCAGCCAAACAAAATAATAGAGGGGAGAGAGGACCTCCCTGACGAACTCCACGGGAACAAGCGAAGAAGCCAACCGCCTTACCATTAACCAAAATTGATAACCAAACAGATTTTAGAATGGCAAGAATCCAATCAATGAACGTTGTTTCAAAGTCGAAATTGCTAAGGACCAACACCAAAAAATTCCATTCTAGTGTATCAAAAGCCTTGGATATGTCGACTTTAAGAGCAATATTCCCACCAAATTGATTTTTGTCGAGGGAGTTGATCGCTTCTGAGGCAAGAATAACACAATCAGAGATGTTACGGTCTCGAACAAAACCGCGTTGCTCAATAGAAATGATCCGAGAAGTAATATAAGCAAGTCGATCCGCCAGAATTTTAGTAATAATCTTGAATTGGAAATTAGCAAGTGCAATAGGGCGGTAGTCTCCCATGGAATTTTCTCCTGGCACCTTTGGGATTAGCACAATCAGGTTCGAATTAATATTATTAGGCATCAAACCACCTTGAAAAAAATCTTGGACGGAATGCTCCACATCTCTTCCAACTATGTCCCAATACGTTTGATAAAAGTGACCACCAAACCCATCTGGACCCGGTGCCCCATCGCCATTGAGAGCAAAGACCGCCTCTTTAATCTCTGCACTCTGAGGGATCCGCAATAACTTGTGATTTTCCGCCTCTGATACAAGAGAGGGAATTGTTTCATCCACCAAAGTGTTTAGAGAACAATTATTCTCCCTTCCGAAAATTGCCCGGAAATAATTAAGAATATGAGACTAGAAAGACGTGGAGTCAGTAATGACATTGTCTCCATCCTGTAAAAACGAAATAGACTTTGTTGCTGCCCGGATTTTAGAGATTCTATGAAAATATGCAGTGTTCCGGTTGCCACTAATAAAATGTTGTTCTCGAGCTTTTTCTCTCCATAACTGTTCCTGCAAGTTTAATGCGTTAGTTAACAAAAGTTACACTTCAAGGTCCTGCGTATAGAGCTGATCGGAGAATCCCTCAGAATCAATTAGCTATTGAATTCGGTTCACCTCGTCTGTAGCTAGCCTCACTTGTCTGTCAACATCCCCAAACACCGTTCTGTTCCAAATCTTGAGAGCATTTTTCACATTACGTAATTTAGATTGAAACCGAGTCATACCTTGACCACGAACATTTTTAGACCAGCAGTCCAAAACCAATTGACGACAGTAGAAAAAATAGCGGAAAACAGAAGCGGATGATGGTCAGATTGATGGCGCACCAAGGCTGAACAGGATGAGCTTCTCCAAAAATTAATCCAATCTTGATTACAAATTCCCCTATCAAGACGTAGAGCCACATTTTCAATACCAAATCTGCCATTTGTCCAGGTAAAAAACGACCCCAACGTTGGCCAATGAGACAAAAGATTCGCATTAGTCCAATTCAAAAAATCTTCACACAACAAAGATGGTGGAATACGCCTGCCACATTTCTCATGAGCTCCCAAAACAGCATTAAAGTCACCGATGAAGAGCCATGGCCCTTGAAAACATCCTTGATGGTGAGTGAGTTCAGCCCAAAGTTGTCGACGACCTATGTAATAGGTGCTAGCATAAACAGCGGCTATGTAAACAGTCGACTGAAAACAAGAGATCTCCATTGCTATACATTGATCAGACACAAAAATGATCGTAACAAGCAAGTCATTTCCCCAAAGAGCCCAAAGATTAGGCAATAAGGATCCTCTATTATTCAGGCAATATGTAGTTATACCAATTGTCGGCCAATACCAAGTAGGAATATGTGCAAAATTAATCTTTGGCTCCGCAATAAATATAAGCATAGGTTTGTGAGTTAAATATAAGTTTTTCAAAGCAGTGCGAGACTCAGAGTTACCTATACCTCTAATGTTCCAATAAAGCATATTCATTGAGCCGGCGGATGAGTATCACCCCGTGCACGGGATTTGGAAGGCTGCTTTGATAACACATGTTGTACCTTGAGTTTTTGCTTCTGATTTCGTGTAAGAACTGGCATGAAACCATCTGCCGCTTCAGCAGCGGACCTTGCATCATAATCACGTACCCTTTCCACAAGTCTAGGCCATGTTGGATATTTTTGCTCGGATGAACCTCTTGTCTTAGTAAAATAGATTCATTCTGGTTCTTTGCCAAGGGCATACAGCCATCCATCGCACTAGAGGCTTCGGCAACCAAAGGTGTGTTCATTGCTTGTGAACCAGCACAAGTGTCCACTATACCCTCCCTTGACCTATCAGAAATTTCAGTAACAGTTGTATGATCAAGGGGTGCAAAATCCTGAATGTTTTGTAAGTTAGCCGACACCTCAAGCCTTTCATCAAATGCATCTGGGGATGGTCTTGCAACACTTTCACGAGCACCCATGAGACTCTCCACCAGCTCCCGTGGGCTCACATGATCATGTTCCACACCAACCTGAAGCGGTTCAGAAATATCTGTAATCGAGGGGATCACTAACTCCTCCCGCAATGTCTGATTTAACTGTTCCGCTCTGACGGGTCGTACGTCCTCACGCCCAGGAGGGGATGAATGTGCATCACGCTCAATAGAACCTTTGGGACTCTCCTCCAGCTCCCTCTGGTTCATATGATTGTGTGTCACACTATCCAGAAGCGGGTTAGCAACCGCAGTCACCGTGGGGTTCTCCAACACCTCCCGTGATGTCTGCTGAGACGTTCCCACTTCTACGGGTTGCACGCCAACGTGCGCTACATGGGAAACAACCTTCTCCAACACCGGCATAGTCAATGCTAAATCATCAGTCGGTAAACGTTCAATACGATCGAAAACATTATGGAGCGGCAAACTGAACGAGTTTGATAAGATGTCTGAAACCGGCACTGCAGGTATTGGCACCGGTATTGACTGAGTGATAGAAGTAGCTTGTGTTGTCTGAACAACTGGAACCGTAAGTCTGGTACTTGTGGTAACTGTGGAAGAGATAGGAATCCATGATGCAGCACCTCCCAAGACCGAAGTGGAAGCCCTCCCACCAAGCTGGTGTCGTTTAGGGGGCGCGCTACTATTTTCTTTTGCTGATTGTTTCCCACGATCAATATTTTCTTTGGCGGCTTGCGGGTTTATCCATCGACAAGTAGTGATGTTGTGGCCGATGGAATAACAATGATGACAAAACAAAGGCCTTCGTTCATATTGTATCTCCACCATGAACGCAAACCCATCACGTTCGACAAGGACTTCATCGTATGCCTTCTTTGATAAATCAATGTCCACTAATATGCGAGCATAATGACCAAAGGTGCGATTTCTAGTTGGACCATCGATATCTATAGGTGTCCCCACCGCGCTTGCAATTTCCTTCAAGGTTCTCTCCCGCCAATATTCTTGCGGTAGCTCTATCAAACGGATCCATAGCGAAACATGAGTCTGTTTTTGCACCAAGAGCTTAAAGTCTTTGGTCCATTGAGAGAATCTCAACAAACCAGGCCTGAGGTTAACCGTGCCCGCTGCCCAAATTTTCTTTAAATCATCCAACGAGTCGAAGTGAAAATCATAGAAACCCTTACCAAGAGGCACCATTTTCCATCCTGCCGTTGTCTTCCAAACCTTACCAATTTTAGCACTGAGTTCCCGCACAGCAAAAGGCTTGTCCCCTTTATTAAGAGTCAAACGCGCCCTTAACACCTTACTGCAATCTTCAACTCCCTTTGTGTATTCCTCCTGGCAGATATTTATGCTTAATGCATCTCCTTTGATGCACGGAGTAGGGAAGGGTCTGTCAACATTAGCCGATGTCCCCGCAAGGGCTACTGCAAAGGAAAGTGGCGGTACTGATCCAGAATTTGCTGCGTGCGGCACCGTAATTGCCAATTACACCATGCCTGAAGAGAGTGCCATTGCTGACATGCACGGCGCAGAAGCCATGTGAAGGCTGTTGTTTGTCCACCAGACCTGTTCTAGTATTGACGCACGCGTGGGTCAACCTTTGTAATGCACAATGGCATTAGCGCGGTTGCGCGACTTCAATTTGGAAGAAACAGATTCAGAGACACTAGTTCAATGAAGATAACAATTAATTGCAGGGAGAGATGGCATGCAGGATTGCAAGTCTCCCTAAATCCCAAATTCAAGAAGCCAATTCCTAATTAACCAATCAGTTCATGCTTCATGCTTCATTAGTTACTGTTGCGAGAGTAGGAAACAGTTGTTTGCAGGGAGAGAGATAGCGCGCAGGAAGCAAATCGCAAATCGCTCTCTTCAAAGAAATCGCAAATCGCCGCTAAGTCAGGGTCCTGGAATTGCCATTAACCATCTACCAAACTTTACCTCCAATTATCTATTTCATTATGTTACCGAGCTCACGAGTTTTGAGGTAACATATCATTCTCTCTAATTACTAACCCCAACAGTTTCTAATGCTTAAAGTGTGGGTTTCTTATTTGTTTGTCATTTTATCTATTGAGTATGGAATAATCGGATATAAATGGCTTGATCATGCATTCTGAAATTTGCATGCGCATACATCAAATATAAATTTAATTAATTTTCAACGTAATTTAGAGAAAGATACTTCAGCAATTTGTACATTCCTCAAGTGTTAGGAATTAGACTTGAAGTGGGACCCACCAGATTCATGTGTCACATATGGATGCCACGTGATATGGTGGTACTCATACGAATTTTAATCAATAAAAAAAAGTATATGTTTCTGAGGCTCTTGGTTAAGCTTTGTATAACAATTTGAAATTTAAGTTGACATATGCTTGGCTTATACTTTATAGATAACCAGTTAAATCTTAGTTTGGTTAAATTACTAATGGATTCACTCATTTTTTATTTTTGTTATTGTATGAATAACTCTATTTACAATCAATTTGATATATTTGTGGGATATGTCATATCGTTTTTGTTAAATTACTAATGGTTTGCTTTCATTTGAGAGACAATATAGAAAACCTCGTGATATTGCTGTAGATTTATGGACCTGAAGTTACATAGATATAATTTCAGTACTATACCTGTTTCATTTTTCTTTCTAATATACTTTGAAATGCAAGAATCTTTGGACACTCACACAAATGTGCTGTTTTGATTTGTTTACATTGTCTAAAAATTATTTCTTAATAGAAACAATGAGAAAAGATTTCAACAACTAATTTAAAAGAGATTCTATTGAAATCAAATATATGTAGGGATTTTCATTTAACACAAATATGAAGTTTATATGTTAATTAACCATTTAACTAATAAAATATACTCCCTCCGGTGCTATATATATGTAAAAGAAAGTTGAGTCAACAAAAGTTAATGTATTTGATTCAAAATTTAAACTGACCCAACTTTCTCTCATATATACGACCGGAAGTATGTGATTATCGACTTAATTTTCAATATACCATGGTTCATGTTTTGCTTTGATTTTTTTTATTTTGCAAAACGAAATTCATTTGTATTTTTTATAATAATAAAAATATAATTTCTATCTGTAACTTGCCCCTAGCATCGCACGGGTAAAAGGACTAGTATAATCCAACTTTAATTTAAGTCAAACGAGATATACAAAAGGAAGGAGGGCTTATATCATTCGGGATGACAAAGATACAAACTCATCCGATGAATCAGAAAACGAAGTAGCTTATTCATTCTTTATGGCAAACCATGAAGAAGATGAGGTAAATTCTTTTGAATCAGAATATGACTTAACTTATGATGAGTTATTTATTATTTGTAAAAAATTAAATGATGAGTCAACTAAGCTTAAAAAATTGTTTCAACCTCTGAGAAAAATATTTCTACTCTTCAATCAAAAGTTGACATTTTAATCGAGGAAATAGAAATTATTAAAGAGAAACAAGTTTTTGTAAGTGAAGTTTCTTTTTGTTCCTATTGTGAAAATATGAAGGAAAACATTTTCACGTGTGATGATTACAATAAATTTAGGATTTGCAAAACACACTTGCAAAATTCACAATGGGAAGAGAAAACTTGAACATCGTTTTGGGAAATCAAAAGAGAACTTATAATAATTCCAGTTTAGGCTATCATCCAATAAATTATTAAAAACTTTTTAGGAAATTCTTTCGCCCAACAAAATCTCAAGTACCAGTTTTGTTAAATGTTTTTATTTTGGAAGAGAAGGTCATACATCTTATATTTGTAATATAAGAAAGAACTATGAGATGAACGAGAAAAGGAAATGAAATTCAAATGACACTTTGCCTAAAACTAACTCACAAGGACCTAAAATGATTTGTGTACCAAAGACCAAAACTTGATTTTGTTTTGTTGGTGTGCTTGAAGGTCAAGAGCTAGAAAAAGAAAAAGAAGAAGAAAAAGTGATGGAGGAAGGGATTCAGGAAAATGTAGCTATGTAAATCTCCCAAGAGCCAGTGATTGTTGAAGATCCATTGGAGGTTCCCAAGCTACAGGAAGTTGTAGCTCTGCCAAAAGCTGTAGCTCCATAGAGCTCAGAACGAGAGGCAAATGTTGAGCAGATTCCTTCTTCAGAACTCCCTCCCGTTCCCAGTCCATCCAAAATCACAAGGAAAAGAAGAACCCAAAAGACCATCAAGTCTGAGGGCGCTGAACGGGAGCGACACTCCAAGAAAATCAATGACTCTGATGCGGGCAAGGCTCGGTATGAGCAGCCTTACAAAGGGCCAGGCCAAATACAGAAAAAGTAGTTCACTTATGTGAGGCTAAGGGCTGACCCTAAGTGATGTTGTTCAAAGTTGTAACTTTGTAACAGGGCAGTGTTCCATCACCTTTTCTTTCTCCTTAATCATTCTCATCTATGTTTCAATCTCCACAAGTTCTTATTACAAACTTTGAAATTGAGTCTTGTTTACATGATCATTTCAAGTTTGGGCAATGGATTAGAATTTGTAGGACTTATCATGTACTTTTCTATTTTTCAGTTCTTAATTTTAGTTTTGTTTCATTAAGTAAGGAAAGCTTTTGGTTTTGTAATGAGTCGAAGGCCTATGATGATTATTGATAGTGAATAAGTAGAATTTGGTAGTATCCCTGCGATGTAGCTCTGTAAATAATTCCCTTCTGAAGATGCACAGAGCTGCAACTTTGAGTAAATGTGTAAATAAGCACAATAAGGAACAATAAGAACTTTGTTAATAAATATAAGCATGAAATGCACAAAAAGTAGCCTAAGTTAGTGTAGGAAACAAAAGATCAATAAGGTGTAATAGAAAAGGGTCTTATAACATAAAGACTACCTACCAAATTAATATTGGAGTGACGCACACTCACTAATTTCCAAAACTAGGAGGGTGGTCCCCAAAAAATAAAATTAAACTGCTTACCAAATTAAGACTGGAGAGATTCACATTCACTACATTCGCGAAATAGGTGGGTGGCCCCTCAAAAAGAAGAGCAAACCATTGATGTAAGGCATGAGTGACTCATCCTCACACCCCAAAAATGATCTGGTTTAGCTCTAAAAAGAGAGGAGGATACATACGTAAGGTGGGAATGACTTGACCTAACTAACACCAGAAGAATGACTCGGTCTTCCTGGTGACATTAGCAGTGAGTCTTCTTCTTGCGATGGATTATCCTCTCCATCACTTCTCTGGACCTTTATTTCCACGGAACCCATCAATGAACCCATATGTTTCACTTTGTCACCTTTGTGATCAAATTTGGTATCCACAATCCTATCTTCTTTTATACTGTTTTTCTAGATCTGTGGGCTATCAACTTCACAACTTTTTACTTCATTTTGAGATGCTACCAGTTCTTGCTTCTCTTCTTGAGCTTCATCATTACCTCTATTTTCTTGTCCTTCGTTTTCTGAATCCAGAAGACAATCCCAAACTTCTGGTTGGAACTTCTTGAGAATGGCCTTTGAAAATTCCCACCAACAAGTATTTGTGTTGCTCTCCTTCCAAGAATTCCACCAATCAAGAGCATCTCTTCTCAATGCAAACACAACAACCCACTGAAGTTTCATCTCTTCGCTTATTTTTCTTGACTGAAAATACTACTCTGTCTGGATCAGCCACCAATAGGCCTCTCTACCATCAAATCTATGAATCAATTCAACATCCATCTTCATGCCAAAAGTTCCAGCACAACCACATAATCTTTCCTGGATCAGAATTGCTCTGATACCAGTGTTAGATACTGGTTCAGATATGTATAAATGCCAATGATAATTCTATGGTATTTGGAAGATTATTGCATAATAGTAAGGGAATGATGTATTATTATTGATACAGGAAAGTAACTGCAGAAAAGTAACAAACCTCTAGGAATTAGAGAGCCTTGTCTCTCCCAAACCAACCCACATACAAAATACCCAATGCCCTCCCTTTTCCTCTGCATCTTTATTTATATTACTAACTCACTATAGTAGGTACATAGAAGTTCTGCAGATAGTAGTTACTATGTAACAATTACTAATTAATATATTAAATAAACAACCAATATTATATAACTTATGCCCTTAAGAGTCCTATATCTAACCATATGGTTATTGGAAAGTGAGAATGAAAAATTTCAGTGAGGGGTTCATTGTGATATTAGGAATGTTATGGAAAATGGTCCATTTATTCCCACTCATTTAATCAATAATGTGTTGGTAAATAAACCAAGATCTCTTTGGACCAAAGATGAAAAATAAAAAATTGAATACAATTTGATAACTAAGAACATTATCACAGCTTCATTAATCATTGATGATTTTTATCCTGTATAACCGTACAACCACCAAGCAAATTCGGGGCACCCTTAAATTGACCCATGAAGGTACTACCGATGTCTAAAGGGCCCAAGTGAACACATTGACTTATGAGTTAGAATTATTTATGACAAATTGAGAGAAATCATCCAAGATTTGCAAAAACGATTTATCCATATAATAAATCATCTCAGAGCTCTTGTAAAGTCTTTCAATATCGAGGATTTAATCAATAAAGTTCTTAGATGCTTGAATCGATGTTGGCTACAGAAAATGACTACTATTTATGTATCTAAAGATTTATCTTTTGTGTCTTTGAAAATTTTATTTGGAAAATTATAGGAACATGAACTTGAATTGAATCGACATGTTGAAAGTGAAGAAGGTGAAGAGAAGAATAAATGTCTTGCTCTCAAAGTTAGGATTAATGAGAAATCTTCCTTCAACCTAACTAGTTGCAAGTGTGGTATAAAGGGTCACAAAATCCAACTGTTATCTAAGTCCAAAGAGATATTCAAAAGTAAATAGGGCTTATATCGCTTATGATGACAAAGACACGAACTCATTTGATGAATCGGAAAACAAAGTAGCATATTTATGCTTCATGGCAAACCATGAAGAAGATGAGATAAATTCTTTTGAATCTGAATATGACTTAACTTATTATGAGTTATTTTTTATTTGTAAATAATTAAATGGTGAGTCAACTAAGCTTAAAAAATATGTTTCAACATCAAAGAAAACTATTTCTGCTCTTCAATCAAAATCTGACATTTTACATAAGGAAATAGAAATTCTTAAAGAGAAACAAATGCAGGATCTTATAAAGTTGAGCTGTCACTTCACTTCCATGCTTTAGGGGATTTGGTTTACTCTGTACAATACCAACTCCCTTATGTGTCGATTTCCTGTTGAAGCAGACTTGATCTTGCTTTTGGATTTGCTTTTTATTTTCCAACCAATGTACAGTTCATGTCAGAAAAAGCATGGATCATGATTGAACTTTCTGAACTCAGGGGACTTCAGAATGTTCCTTTTGTTTCACTTAGGATGATTTGTAAGACTCTTATTTGATGTAATCAAATCCTAATAGTGAAACATTGATGGAGTGCAGCATGGAAAACATCTAAGATGATATTCTTAATGGAATATTCCTAATGTTTTGTACTTCAAATGTTCATAGTCTTGAATGAACATTGAAGATGCCCTTTTTGACTTTAATCCAATAAATGTCTTTATTCCTTGATTGATTTTAGTCAATGTATTTTACTGGGCTTTTATTTAAGTCACGTGAACCTTGCATGTTCTTCATTTGGTTCATGGATTTCTGGGCTTGGTTCTTGATGTTCATCATGAACAACCTTCTGAACTCTGTCCAACCTTATGAACTCTTTTAACTTTCTGAACTCTGACTGAGTTCTTAAGTCTTTATGTCCTTTGATTTCTTGTTTCTTGGTATGAATTAAACTTTGTTCCTGTCTTGATTAAACACTCAAGAGCACACGTTAAATACCAACAAATTAATCAAAGTCCATTAATTCCTTAATCATCAAGGTTTGTTATCTTTAAAATTAATTTGGGATTTCGCCTCAACAATTCTAACTAAGGCTCTTCACAATAGATTCTAACTAAGCAATTAATCATGAACAAACAACGCAAAACATCAACCTAACAAACACCATCAAAACTTAAACAAAGAAATTAAAGGAGAAACTACAAATCAACTATAATAAATGACTCTATATCATATGTAAAGTATTATCAATTCAATCTATAAAACAATTTAACTTATAAAATTTTTGACGCATCGCTCTAGATCTACAAACTTGAAGTTTGATACACCATACTCGTCGACGTGTGGGAAGTTGAACATATGACCTTATTATCACTACAACACCTATGTTTCTCCACTAAAAATCACCAAGTCACATTATCACCGAGAAGACCATTTATTCAAGAGATCAATAATATGAAGGTTTACACTCTAGCATTAGTTACTTAGGATTAAGAACAAAGTAATAAAAGATTTTTGGTGATTGTTTTTGTTATTTTAATAAAATAATAATTTTAAAAATATAAAGTTTTCATATTTTCAAATGAGTTTAATAACTATACATTATTATTAGGGTTTTTCTAACCATTGCAAATTTGCAACATTGCGCAACTTAAGAATTAATTAATACATCACTCTCTCTCTCTCTCTCTCTCTCTCTCTCTCTCTCTCTCCTATTAACTGTTTTAGTATTTTCTCTGTCATATTAATCAGTCTTTAGAATTTTCACAATTATCATCATTATAGGCAAAAGTCTACCACCACAACACCACCCATAACCATCAAATCTCCATCCACAAACACAACACTATAAAGCTTCAGCAACGTCGAATCCGGCAACCAAAACATCCACATATCTCTAATGGATCAAAAGTGAATTCCAATGATTCACCATCCCTCACCTCTCTGATTCCCTCCGTCTCTGCCTCAAAACTGAAAACACCCATGCACCTCCTCCACCGTCACATCGGTGTTTGATTAAAATGGAAGTTCAAACATGCGGCTGAAAATGTGCGGGAGACGCCGTCATTTCTTCTAGGAGATTCCAAGCAAAGCCTTTGCTGACAATGAAGGGTTAATAGGTGTCAGTTTTAAATTGAACTGCGATCTTGCACTTTCTCAATCAGTCCTTTGTGGTTCAATAAGAATTGAAAATCATATAGTCCTTTGTTAGCAGTGTTCTCAATTAGAATCATCGCAGTCCATAGAGGCTTAATCGAAAAGAAGAAATGTGTTTAAAGTCTACCACCACCCATATCCATCACCGCTAACAAAGTTTATTTTTTTCTGATTGAGAATCATGATGGACTGTCTCTTCATTTTATTATTTTCTTTCTTCACATTTCTTATGTTTTTGTTTTGAAAATAAAATCTATCTCTATCCCCCATTTTCAAGAAAAATGCTAATTAATATGACTAAGAAAAGGCTAAGAAAGTTAATAGAGAGAGAAAAAATGGTGCATTAAGTACATCTTAAGCTCTGCAATGTTACACATATTAGAAAAACTTTTTTTTATTTTTTTTTATCAAGCTCTAGGTTGATATTTACTTTCAAGATTCACCTTGGTCATTCCTTACTTTTGTATGAAAATACTTTCCTCCTTTTTTGTTTCTACAATGCCAAACAATTCTATAAAATGAGCCACGGAGAGAAAAATAGTAATGAAAGAGAAAAGCTAGGGTCACTATAATAGTAATCCAATTAATATACTATTCTAGATGTCATAAAAAATTGGTACGTATATACTCCACCGTCTTTATTTATAAGCACTTTTTTGAGAAAATATATTGCCCATATTTAATTTTTATGAGAATATTGTCCATAATTATAAGCATTATATAAAGGACAAAACTTATGTATAGTACCATACCATAAGTACTGTTTTTACTGTTCCCTAGTAAAATATGAACACGCGTCCACTTTTGTTAACTTTTTTTATTTATTTATTTTGTTGGGAACACGTCTTTAACTTGTCGTTAACTTTTCTTTCCCCTGTTCTCTAAAGATCATTTTCCCCATTCAACATAAGTGAAGCCATGGTGGAATCGCACTTGAAGCTCCAATTAAGTTTTTTTCTCTCTTTCATTAACTTAAACTTGGAATCGCAAAAACAGCTTTCTGCTTTGAGGTTTTTGTCGTTGTCTTCAACACCTAAATAAGCGATTTTACATCTTCGACATTGAAGAGGAACAAGAAAATGTACAGTGTCGACATCTTCAACATTAAATGAGGGATAGAAAAGTCTTTTAAACAATAAATGTATCTTAAAACTTGTGACTTTTTCCTATAAATAGGACCAAGAATTTTTTTGAAAATTTTCTTATAAATAGGACCGGAGGGAGTATATTAGTGGGTATATTTAATATTTCACAAATTTTTATGAGGGTATATCTGTAAAAACATTCAAAAAATTATAACAACTAATGACTGTCTTGGTTTTGATGATTTTTTGTTTCTTTTCTTATAAAAAGGACCGGAGGGAGTATATCTTAATATCTATCTTAATGTTGATTTGATGGTGGTATATTGAACATGTTGGTTCTTTTGGCTTCCATATTGTGGACTCTGCTATGATTGGTTGAGATGTTGCATTGGCTTGTTAATGCATTTGGATCTCATATGATTTATAGTTTGATAAAGTATCAAATATAACTAGGTATATATTTTTTTATTTTGATTCAAAAAAATCCTTATCATGGTCTTGCGATTCTATACATTGATCTCTAATTCAAATAGTATCCCAAACTTTTATTAAAAAAATTTAAAAAAAATTCTTGTTCTTGTGTTAAACATTTGGTGATGTTTTAAAAAATTTCATTTGTATTGATGTTAGTTTTGCTTAAATTTGCTTCCATTGGAGAATCTAACGTATATTACTCTCTAAAAATCTAGCTAAATATCTGCATAGTTTTGAAAATTAAAACCTTTGTTGACTCATCATTACAACTATAAAAATGTTTTACCAACAACATTGATAGAAAATATAAATTAAAAACACCAACAACAATATACAATAAAAATCAGTCTAAAACAAATATTATAAAAAGTAGCACCCACATCAATAAACAAAAAGTCATTGAACGACAATATTTTGAGTTAAATTGAAAACATAAAAACATCCACATAAATAAAACTCCTACAACAGAGAGCAACACCAACATCCCATCACAGTGCAATTATACACAAAGCTTCCTATTTTCTTTCTCGCAAGTTGATTCCATTTTGTTGCTCTTTCATTTGGGACCCAAGAATTAATTTCCATCATGCCTCTACAATGAAGAATGGGACCTCCCATAAAAATTAGCATATCTCCACATGCACGAAAGGCTAATCCCCAACCTTTCATTGAGGTGGCTTGCTCAGGAAATCTTCCAATGGTAACCCAAGAGTTATTGCTTTTATCATACTTCTTCACTTCTTTTGTTGCATAATCAGCATTATACAATACATTTTTTACAACTGCAATCAAAGGAGGTGGTCCATAAGATGGTGGTGCCTCCAATACTCCAGTTGGCATTGGGAACATGTTGGGTATTTCACACCATTCTTTTGTCTTTATATCAAATTCCTCACCACATGTAAGTGGTGTTGTTTTATCAGCTCCAATTCCACCAAGGACATAAAATTTTCCATCCATAAATACACCCGAACACATTTTTCTTGCTTTATTCATGTTTGGAAGGGTTTCCCATTTTCCAGTGTCTGAGTTATAAAGCTCAGCTGAGCTCAAGATGTTGCCACATGGATCAGAACCACCTGCTAATATTGCAATTTCTCCTAGGCTGGATGAACCGAACGAGCATCTTGGAGTATTCAACATTTTTCCAATTGACCACGTATTTGATAGATGGTCATACTTATGAATGGTAGGACCCATCAATTCCCTTCCAAAAACTAAAAGCTCAGTACCGACAGCAACGACTCCTTATCACACGACATAAAACATGCATCACAAGGCATATCAGGCAATTGAATAAATCGACCACGATTTGGATCAAATGCCTCCCATTTAAGCAAATCACAAGCGAAGTAAACCCAATGTTCTTCTATGCCCAATTTTCGTCGTAGCTGATGTAGCTCCCCTGATCTAATTAGTGATCGAAAACTCTTGTTCAATGCAGAAATTGAGCCATAATCAGACCTTGACAATCGAAGAAGACAATTGATTGATATATCCCGACCAAAATGTTCAAAAAGCGAACTCGAGTCATGTGTCATATATGCATGCCTTTTCCAATCCCTATTGTCTTTGGAATGGAAAAAAATGGCAAACTCTTGCTCCTCTGCTTCCTTACTCTTGTTCTCTTCTTTGGGACATTCTGCTTGTTTTACCAATTTTCTTTCCATATATGTATTTTCTTCTACATTTGGTTGATGCTTATTGCTTGGAAGATCCATTAAGTGACGAGTGTTAAAACCTAACTGGTCCACAAAGAAACCTAATCAAAAGTTCATACAAATGTAAAATTGAAAAGTACAATCAACAAAAACTATTGAACAATTTCAAACAATTAATGATTTTTGCTGTAAATGAGTAAGAAAGTGCATGAAAAATAATTAACTAATGCTTCATAAATAAAATAGATTCACACATAGATCACATGGATGTGAGTATCCAATTGTCGATACCATATTATGAAGAACGATAATCTATACTATATATATAAAAAAAAAAAAATTGGATGATTTATTTCCTTTACAATTTTACGCTTCATTAAAAGCATTTTATTTACTATTTTATCCTTTTTTATAATATTACTTAATTTATTAATTAAAAAGATAGTTAAACCCCATTAAAATATAAACAACCTCAACAATATTACCTATGACAATGTATAAGAAAATATGAAATTTTGGGTTAAATTATTTATTATTCCAATTATACCCTTAGATAAATTTTTCTATAATAATACAATATTGTTGATGTCATTAAAAAAGATAAAATTTTATATTATATTCGTTATATTGTTGGTGTAATTTAAAAAGATAAGCATGTTATTATAATTTGAAATCACAAACATCTATACATATAATTTTAAACAAAAACTAACTAATTTTATAAAAAATGTTCATTATTTATACATGTTGGAGTAATAAAAAGAGAGGACAAACGTGCACGAAATAAAAATTTAATGTCCTAAAAACTATGCTTTTCAAAATCAGATAGTTATAAGCTACCTTAGCATGGAAATTCAAATAAAAGAGTGAGCAGTTTTCGATAATTAATATAATTTAATCAAAGACATGCATATTCAAAATTCAAGGTTTTCCACATTCAATCAATAAAATCATTATTGAAAAAAGAACACTTGTAACTTGAATTTGCAAGAATCCCATTCATATTTTTCTACATATTTATTTCTACTTAGAAATTGAAAATAAAGAAATAAATAATCGACCAAGCATGAAAGAAAAAAAAAACTCAGATGAAAATAAAAAGAGAGTAAACACGAAGAAAAACTTACGAATTTGAAAGCACTATAAAGTTAGTTCTCTATCTCCAACCTCTATTCTCCAAAGTGTATATACTCTTTCGTTAATATTATATATCTATGAGATCATGTTGTTTGTGTGTCAATAGTATTCTTTATTGATAGTTGAGAAAAAAATATTAAACAATATAGCAAGAATAAATAAAAAAAACGCATACTAAAACTACACAATGCAGATTCATTATCTGGGATTGTAGCATGACTGAAGTCAAACCCTTAATGACCGTTACCTTCAAATACTATGAACTTGGTTCATTGTTTACTACTTATTTTATTTTTAATTTACTATATATATGTTTTTTCTTTCTTATCACCTGTTTTATTTTATTTTTCAGTCTTTCTCTTTTATTTTAAATGGTATTTTCTTTTTCTGCTAAGAACATTAATTGGGGTCTTTGACTTATTTGACTAAAAAAATGGGTCTTTGACATACTCCACTTTTTTTTTAAAAGGTTGGACCGTTCTCAAATGATTTTTTCTTTTAAGAGAGTCAATTTATCAACTCTCTCAATCACATTAAATTAAATTTTTACTTTTGAGTTTACATTTATTTATAATACAATATGACATCAACCAGACATATAATATGCATTTTAAAATTACAAGTAAATTTTGATTATGAGATTACAAGTCTACAAATGAAAAATTGATATTAGTTTTGTTATACTTAATCATTAATATAATACGACTATGGTCCCGTTTGGTTTGAGCTTATGAAAAATAGCTTACGTAAATAAATAAGCTTTTATTTTAATTTATAAGCTCTTCACTAGCGAAAGTCGTATCTTCATAAACTGTTTTTTCATAAACAACCTTAAAAACTTATAAATAATACATAAAACTTATTTATTTGCATAAGCTGTTTTATATAAGCTCTAAAATAAGATAATCCAAACGGGCCCTATATGTAGAAGTTGAATGGTGAATTTCGATGTTATAGTGAGTGATTGTGATCAAATTTTTTGATTGTGATCATATAGTGTAACTTCTCATAGAGTAGCTCCATTTTTCCTATTTTTATGTAATTATGATAATTATATTATAAAATTATTTTAATATAACAAATTAACGCAAACTTTGACCTTAAAATTGATAGCAATAAAAATATAAAATAATGCAACTGATGTTGAGATTAAGGATTTAAACCATATCTTTATGAGTTTTTTTTTAAGGGTATGTCTCTTGAGTTTTTATATCAACCATAATATCCCTATTGTTTGGGCTTATAAAGTCAAGTTTTACTAAGGATCTGCTGCATGAACAATGTCAAAGTCATTGATTGAATCTGCATTTGTTTAAAGCTAAATTTTTAACGTAAAACAAATAAACACCGCACTAAGAAAGAAAATAAAAAACACACCGCACTTTGACGGAAAATCAAAACAATCAGAGTCGTGCAAAGACGACGAAATCACAACAACAAACAAAATAAGATTGAAAAAAATATGTGTAAATAACTTATATAACTCATAACTCAAAAAGAAAGAAAAACAATCCAGAAAGGTGATTTTAAGTTAAAATTAACCCTAAATTGCCCCTCTCTGGTAGATCAAGAAGAAGAAAAGTGGTGATGGTTAGGGTTTGGGAAGGAGAAAAGAGAGAGGTGGTTGTATAAATTAAGTACTACTTAAATATTAAAAATATTTAAATAACATTATTGAAATTTGAAAGAAAATAAGGAGCATATAAATTTTCAAAATTTATATTTTTTTCGAAGTAAATTGGGGCATTTCATATACTCAGATATATTGGTTCAATAGCCATCATTTAGCTTTACCTTTAACTATGCTAGGGTTACATTATGTTTTTCATGTCTCTCGGTTGAGGAAATTCATACCAAATCCTTTTCAGCCTGTGTAGAATTTGAAACCATAGATTTGAATGTCATACTCGACATATCAGCCAAATCAATTCGTGTAGTAAATCGAGGGTTGAATGGGGAGAATCACCTAATGGTAAAAGTACGTGGGAGGGGTGAAGATCCTCTCTATTTCCTAAATAAATGAAGATTGTCAATTATTATAGTTTTGAAGTAAATATGTGATATTAATGTTTTCAATTCTTGAAATATGTGCATTTATATCATATATTTACTTCAAAACTATAGTAATTGACAATCTCCATTTACTTAGGAAATGGAGAGGATCTTCACCCGGGAGGGGTTGGAAGTACAAAATTTTCTTAAAGGGGTATAGCATAATAACCCACATGATAATTTAATAGAGGTTGTGTTGAATGTTTATAATTGGAGAGAATTCTTGTAAGATAAGCGTATAAGAGTCTTTTCCATATGTTTATAGATAAACCAACTTCCTTTGTTTATCCTCATTCCATTCCATTTTATTACTAAGTCAGAAAGCAACATTTCCCTCCTCTCACTCTCTTCCTCCCTCGGTCATCCCTCCTTCATCTCCAAACCCTCATCATTTCTACCTCAAATCACCATGCAATTGAATACTCAATGCAACTCCACTTCTTCTCCTTTCCTTTCCTCTGGCCGAATCCAAAACTCACATTGTTCTCATTCAATTTCTTCACTTCAGCAGTTATGAGTTACGTACTGCATGTAGGGGTTATGTGCTGAGAATGAATCATGGGTGATAGAGACAAGGATTTACTGATCAAGAATCTAATGATGAAATTAAGGTTGGTATGTGATGGTAATTGCGGTACCCTAGTTTTGTGTCCATTTCTTTAGCATGTATATTTTCATATACTAACAAGTTCATGCTTTTTCAGGAACTTGCTTATAATGGATTTTGTGACCTAACCCTTGATAGGAGGACTACTGCTTTGAAGCTGGTGGATGACTGTGGGAATAAGTGAGATTGCACACTCATCTTTGATAGTAGGCCATATCCCCATTTTCAGGTTGGTGGTGGTTTCAACCGGATGCTTCTTGCAAGAAGGCTCAGAGATGGTTGCCATGTCATGGTTGGTGCACCTGTTGTTGGGAACAATTACACTCTGTAATTTAGAATTGAGAAATACTACTAACACACATTTATCAACACACTCTCTTTGATTGGTTAATATTCACATAGGACTCACCAAATCATGTGGGTCCCATATACATTTGGTGGGTCCCATGTGAATATTAACCAATCAAAGAGAGTGTGTTGATAAGTTTGTGTTAAAATGTGTGTTGCTAGCATTCCCTCTTTAGAATGGTTCGCTACTAGGTTTTTTTTGTGGTGCTTAAGAACAGTCTCCATAGAAATTGCTATTCTGTGTGTGCTGGCTAATTTTAATTATTATGAACTTTGTGTTTTGCTGGAGTGTTGCTCGAATATGGCACCTGTTTTATGAATTATTTTATGTAATTTCCTTATTATTAAGTTATCCAGTGTTATTGCTTATTTTTAGATTACCAGTTTAATCAGTTTATTATATTATCGAGTATAATTATACGCATACCATTATTTTTTTTCTGTCTTATGAATGTTTGTGTAAGTATAACATCAGTGATTTATGTTTGTGTTTACCATAACACAATTTTTGAAATATCAGAATTTTTTTCATGTCATGTTGCTTATATTTTAACAATTAAACGGTCTCCTATGTTTGTTTTCAATCTGATTTTGGACCATAGTTATTTCAATCATCTGATATTGTTCATTGTTATGCTTGGTTATGTAGTAACATTCATAAATAATTAAAAATGTACATATCTTTGGAACAAAATACTAATTGGGTTTCCGTAAAAAAATTTGTTGAATCATATAAAATATTTAATTAATCACTATATCAATCTAATCATCTCAATGTTTCAGGTGTTGTTTTATATATAACTTTGTTTTAAACTAAATCCTCGCCAAATTGATAAATGTATTTTCCCACATGGAAAAAAAACTTATACAATGACTATGGTGTTTTTCATCGTAATAATCAATGTATCCCTATGAATTGAGATTCTCTCCATTAAAAATTCTCTCAAATATGTATTAATTGGCAGCTTTATAATCCAATCATGTTGACACTGTGACACAACACCGGTGTAATCCTTTATATTTCAAGTATCTATTATATCTCAAATTGCAATCCAACTTACAGAGTCATATAGTCTCATTTAAAAAAAAACTTAGTAAAAGCTTACTTATACTAAACAAGCTATCGTATATACGTATAACATGAACTTTTATAATTGACCTTATGATATTTCGCACTATATTTTTTAATAAAAAGTGCAGGTATACATGACCCGTGCGGCATACAAAGGCCTCAAATGTTGAACGATCAAACCACGACTTATCAAAAACAATATGGTTGTTATCTTTCTCATTAGTAAAATGCACCATATAGTGATCTTTGGGAATGTCTACCAGAATTTTCGTAACTTTGCTTCCATGAAACAACTTCCCACCTTTTTCTCCAATAGACACAGCATTAAAGTGTGCTTCCACGGGAAAAACCACAACTAAAACTCATCTTTCATTAGTTTGATATCAGGTTACACTGCATCCTCCTTAACAATAAATTTCATACCTTTGATATTTTTCTCAAAAATAGAGTCAATATAAGAAGTATAACACCCTAAATTTTCCATAATATATTTTCTATATATCTAAATATAAGTTTATGGTATAAATCTCTAGTTATTATTTTAAGCGATTTTATCTTTAAATGTATATTGTTTATTATTGTGACATCATGTGAATTAACAAGAACTGTGAGCATATTTTATTTTAATTATTTCTAACTATTATCTTATTTAATTATTTATTTTATAAATAGTTATCTTGATGTCTTAGTAATATTTTGATTATTTTTTTTCTTATATGTGTAATTGTTATAGTGTGATAATTTTATACATATTCAGTTGATTTAAAAGTAATAAAATATGTTATATTTTATTCATTGATTTATTATCGTAATCATTTTAAAAAAAATGATAGTAGTTTATAATAAGTATTTTTGGGATAAAATTAATTATGGGTGAGTAAAATAAAATAGATATAATCGTTTTACTTTTATAAAAATAGAAGAGTATAATGCTGATCTTCAAATGGGCCTAATTGCTTCGCATGTAAAGGATCTAGTAATCTAAAGGGTGTAATCTAGATATGTACCTATATATACCGTATATACAATCAACTTAACCTAATAGCCAATACACATGAGATCAAACAAAAATAAAATAGTAGGAGAAAAACAATTATCAACGTTAAAGAGAAAAGTCATCGTGAGGAGAAACAAAGTTAGCTACTTCATTGGATAGGTTTCCTTCATGGGTTCGTTGCTTCTACGCTGACCAAAAAGGAGATGTGAAGTTACCGTTCAGTTTGTTATATACTGTGAAAGCTCCAATTCAGGTATGGGGTGAGAGAGAAGAGTTCGAGATCATGAGTGTAAATTAACTGAGATGAACGGGAAAATTAATGTGCAAATTTAGAAGTGTGAGGTTAAAAGATGAATTAGAAATATTATTAAGGTGTTGCTTGATTTAAATTATATGAATAAGTGGTATTTGACGTCAATGCTAAATTTTGTGCATGTGCTCATGCTTGATTTGCCACAATTATTTGAATTGATAAATTATGTATGTTAATTGATTGAATAACTAGCACAAGATAGTTGATGTTTGGTAGATAATTGTTTTGTTTCTGCCAATTCGGTGCTATAGAAACTAATTATGGTCTAATTTGTGAGTGTAAGGATTGTGTCTACTGTTTCTTGTAATATGTTGTGTTGGACATCTGTATGAAATTGGCTATAGTGGTATTCTATGAAGTATTAAAAATGTCTTATATATATATATATATATATATATATATATATATATATATATATAAATCCGCTTCTATATTGTTGTCAAGAGTCATCAATCTGTTTGTTTTTCTATACAAATGACGAGACTTAAAATTGTTTGATGATGAAAATAATGACGTCGATTAAAATTTGCAATGTGAATGACAATGTATTTTCATGATGCCGATGTTTTCTATGATGATGATGTGAGTGGTGATGATTTGTGTGCTTGCATTAGAGTCGTGCATTTTAGGGGGAGTCTTGCATTCATAGGTGGAATATGTGTATATGTGTAATACTTGTCGAATTTAATTCTTTGCGTTCATATAGAGTCTAGAGCATAAGTCTTGCATATGTGGGAGAAAAGTCCAGTAACATACTTCTGACAATTATGTGGGAGAAAAGTCCAGTAACATATCTCTGGCAACTATGTTGGGAAAAGTCCAGTAATATAACTCTGGCAAAACGATGAGTAGGTGTGGTACCACATTCATATAGGTCTTAGGACTGAGTCCATATGCATAAAAATTGATGATGATTTGTATTTGGTGAATGAGTGTAATTGTGTGAGATGACGAAGGTGATTATCTGTTGATGTTCTTATGAAGATGATTATTGGTGACTATATGTGTTGTGATTATTTTGGAATTGAATTATGACATCGTGTTAGTAAGGATTTTGATTCTTATGATGTAATGATATTTTTTTACTAATGTGGATTGAGTTGATATAATATATTCTTCAAGGTTCTGAATATTATGTTTGTGATCTAATACGACTTTGACTTAATTGCTTACGTGTTCTTCTCATTAATTTTATACTATCACATGTTCTCGAAACTCACCCCTTCGTTGTTTGTGTTTGCTGACTTGGCCCTACGGTTGCGAAACTGTAGTTTTATAGGTTATGAGTCTTGGAGTCAAGTGCATACCTTCCATGAAGACTTGTTTTGTGTCATCTGTTATTTTGGGAAGGAAAAAATACACCGCTCGGATAGTGACACGGCAAAAGGGATATGCTTACTTATTTAGTTTTGTAGAAGTAAACCATACCATTGTATATGATGTAAAAGAAAGTATTTTCAAAAGCAAAAGATTTGATGTTAATATCATTATAATTTTTAAGGAAGTGAAATGTGAATTATGTTTTTCATGAGTTTATGTGATATCCTAAATCTATGTGGAAGAATTCTTATATTAATATAAATGCTTTTATTTGACACTATCTGCTGCGAAATCAAACTCTATTTTTGAATAAATAATAGTAATAATTATTTTGGGATTTAGGGTGTCACATTAGTGATATCAGAGCAGGTTTGTCCAATCAGACCGTGTGGGTCGTGTGTCCATTGTATTTCCTATGGGTACCTCGTTAGGTCTTTTATGGTTTGTTTAGTTTCATTGTGTTACTAGATCTGTTTAACTTTCTTCTCGTCTTCTGTCACTTAGGATTATCACCAACTCCGGTCTTTCCATTGCGCCAAAATATTATGTGTTTACCTTTTTCCTGTAGTCTTACATTGTGTGATCTGCATTCATGTATGATTTTTGTACTAGATGTTTTGTGCCTTTCCGTGAATTGTATGCTTCGATTGTGTGAATTATGTAATTTGAATAAAATAGTTTAATCTAAGTCTTTATAGATTTTATTTTCTTTTGGTGTGTTCTCTCTTTGCTCTTGTGGACAATGAGTAATCGAAAATACTTTAAAAAAAAAATGGTCTAGTGCTGAATGATTTTATTTAGTGATGAGTGTCTGAAAATTTATCCTTTACAAACTTCATGGTATGAAAAGAGGTATATATATGTTTGTAGTCTCTACCTTCTTTGCTGCAAGGACAAACTTGTTATTTATTTATTTATTTTTTCTTAAATGATGATTTAGTTCACTTATTAAACTTATAAATAGAATGTGATGGTGTATCTTTAATAAAAAAATAATTAATATCGTGTGTAGAACTTCTAAAATAAGTTTGACTTTAATTCTTAATTTTTTTTCATTTCCTCATATGTCTTTTGCTTCTGGTGGTGGTTATAATGTGGTAGCTCTTTGCGTTGTGATGTTAGTGTTTCGGCCTGCATGTGGTTTTGTTTTCTAGTTGGAGTTTTTGCGGTATATAGCTTCTTTCCCTATTGTTTTCTGGTTTATATATTTATTTTTTCACAAACTTTTACCTCTCAATGTCCAATAATTATTCCCTCTTTAATTGTTTAGTGAAGTATGTATTACTCTCTTGACTGGATTGTGTATTTTACATTCTTACTTGAATAGGCGAATACCTGCTAAGAGTTGTTTATAGTATCCGGTCTTGCTATAGCATAGCATGTTGAGCAATTTAGTTAAGCAATACAATATAATTCCCTATCCTTGAATTTTGGACACCATAGATTGTGTCTTGTTTTCTTATTTGATTGTTTAGGGTGTGTCGTTTGAATAGTCTAGTGCATGTATATTTTTACTAACTACTACAAATCAAAAGACACTTATTTCTTTTTAAAAGAACTAATGACTCCGTTGCACGGTGGTGTCAAAATTTTAGGTTTAAAACTTTTCGATGGATGAATGTGGAAGAATATTTAACCAGTTTACATGAGTGCTTGTTTTATTTTAGGAAAACCATTATCCATTATTACTATTGTTTTGTTTAGGTTAATGTATTTTAATATTTGTTTATAGAGTTAAGGATAAGGTCTGTGTTTGTAGCTACTGTTGGTATTTTGGGATTAATTTTTGGGTTGTTTTTGTGTTAGCCTAATTCTCTACTTTGGTTCCCTGTCTTGTTTATACCTATAATTTTGGTTGTAAAGTGAACCTATGATTGATTTTCATTTTCTTGATTAATTACTTTTCTGAAGAAAAAAAAAAGAAGAAGAAGAAAAAAATATTTTATAGCTTTCTTTTTATTTGTGTCGTCTCCTACTAGATGCTAGATGCTAATTAGTTTTTTTTAATTTTGCTCATTACTATTATTATTAATTCTTTCTTATATCTATATTCCTTTTTTCTTAATGAATTTCTTCTTTTATTGAAAGAACATGTTGCTATGATATTTTGCTTGAAAATGTTTTACAATGTGTGATTTACGTGATTAAAAGTTGAACGTATTTGGTATTAAAAGTTGAACGTATAGTTATAAGAGCAGCTGTTTTAATCATTTTTTCCCCATTGCAAATCTGATGTTGTGGTGCGGCCAGGTGTGGAGGACTTGGATTTCCGTAAGCTATCTGTAGCAGAATCTAATTCTTTAACACAAACTTTTAATGAGGATGAGGTGAAGAATGCGATTTGGGACTGCTGACCAGTTTCAAGAGGCCATAGCCGGGTGGTATAAGTTTTTGTTTCATCAAACAATTTTGGGAGGAATTGAAGGACGACTTTATGAGATTTATTACTGATTTTCACCGCAATGGGGAGCTGACAAAGGGGATAAACTCTACATTTACCGCACTTATTCCGAAGGTTGTGAGTCCGCAACGGTTGAATGATTTCCGTCCTATTTCATTAGTGGGGTGTATGTATAAGGTGTTGGTTAAGGTCCTTGCTAACAGACTTCGTGCAGTCATCGCCAATGTCGTCTCAGATTCACAGTCTTCTTTTGTCAAAGGGAAGCAAATCTTGGATGGTATTCTGATTGCTAATGAAGCGCGCCGGTTTAATAAGGAATTTATTTTTTTCAAAGTGGATTTTGAAAAATCATATGGCTCGGTGGACTTACATTATCTGGATGTTGTTATGTCCTAAATGAATTTTCCTACACTTTGGCGGAAATGGATATCAGAATGTGTCAGATCAGCCACGGCCACTGTTTTGGTGAACGGGAGTCCTACGGAGGAATTTCCTATGGAAAGGGGGCTTCGGAAAGGGGACCCACTTTCTCTGTTCCTATTTTTGTTAGCAGCGAAAGGTTTTAACATGCTGATGATGCCTCTAGTAGCGACAGGCTTGTTTAGTGGTTACCATTTGGGGCGCACTGATGGAGTCTCTATTTCTCATCTTCAATTCGCTGACGACACTTTGTTACACGGTGAAAAGAGTTGGGCTAATGTGCGGTCCATGAGGGAGGTGTTGATTATTTTTGAACAAGTGTCTGGCTTGAAGGTTAATTTCAACAAAATCATGTTAACATGAGTTAATTTATCAGACTCGTGGTTGACTGAGGCCGCTACGGTGATGAATTGTCGTGTGGGAATGTTACCCTTTGTGTACTTGGGGCTGGCCATTGGGGGTGATGCTAGGAGATTGGAGTTTCAGAAACCTTTAGTTGATCGGATTAATAATAGACTATTGAACCGAAAGAGCAAGTTTCTTTCGGTGGGTGGTCGCCCGGTACTTCTGAAATTTGTCATGTCATCTCTTCCGGTTTACTTTCTTTCCTTCTTCAAGGCACCCACAGGTATAATTTCTTCAATCAAATCTTTATTTTAATTTTTTCCTTGGGGGGTGGTGAAGATTTTAGAAAATTTTCATGGGTAGACTGGGTTTTAGTTTGTGCACCAAAGGAGGATGGAGGGTTGGGGGTGAGGAGGTTGCGTGAATTTAATTTATCATTGTTAGGGAAGTGGTGTTGGAGGATGCTAGTTGATAAGGAGGGGTTTTGGTATCAAGTCTTAAAGGCTAGGTACGGGGAGGAGGGTGGTCGGTTGAAGAAAGGGGGAAGGGATAGTTCGTTGTGGTGGCGGATGATTTCTAGTGTCTGTGGTGGTGTAGGGATGTGGGTGGGGAGTTGGTTTGACGACGATGTCCGTAAGGTGGTTGGTGGAGGGCATAATACATTTTTTTGGACGGGCAATTGGGTGGGTGGAGTTCCGTTACAGGTTATCTTTCCTCGGCTGTTTTCTTTGGTCGAAAATAGGTGGGTGACGGTGGTGGAGATGGTGAGTAGAGGGTGGGAGGACGGTGGTGGTGCTTGGGAGTGGAGGAGGCGCCTTCTTGCTTGGGAGGAGGAGAGGGTTACAGAGTGTTCATCTTTTTTGCATAATATTGTTTTGCAGGATCACATTCTAGACAGGTGGAGGTGGCTTCTTGATCCTATTCATGGCTATACTATTAAAGGAACTTATCATTTCCTGGCGACGGTATATGCACCTGCTGAAAGGGGCATGTATGTTGATGTTTGGCATAAACAAGCTCCGTTAAAGGTTTCATTGTTTGTGTGACTGTTGTTCCGTAATCGACTTCTAACATAAGATAACCTGGTGCGGCGACATGTTCTAAATGTTGTGAATTCGTGGAAAATCACACCAATAAAATACTTGATGTGTGGAGCAAAGTAATCAAGCAACCAAAACAAAGTGGGTGACAGTTATAAACACAAGCAAAAGTAGAAAACAGTGAGAGAAAGAAAGAGAGAACACACGAAATTTGTTTACTCAGTTCGGTCCAATACTGACCTAGTCTAGGGGAGAGAGCAGCCCTCCGTTCCACTATAATGATGAGTAAGTTTACAAAAAAGATATCAAAGGGTTACAAGAATAAGTCTTCAAAGCTAATTCTACCTAAAGTCTCTTCCATGACCAAGAGACTCAATCCTGATAGTGTTTTCCAAGGTGAATCAATCACAATCCTAGTGTTTGTTGCCAAGAGCAAACTCTATACAAACCTTAGTTTTCTTGTTGACTTCTAAACCCTTGTTTTCAGACTCTCTCTCTCTCTCTCTCTCTCTCTCTCTCTCTCTCTCTATATATATATATATATATATATGTTTCTGTTTTTCTCCTTCAGTGAAAGAATATTTGCATCAAATCGTCCTTCATACGGTACAAAAATATATTTATTGTCCATAAATATATTTTCAGCGCAAAATATATTAGAAACAAATATTTTATATTTTTAGCAACAATATTCTTCATCCTTCAAATTTTGAGTCAATTCTCAACACTAAATATTGATGATAACGTGTGTGGGCGGTTGTGGGTCTATGGAGACCGCGAACCACCCACTCTTTGGCTGTGACACATTTTGTAGCGTATGGTTCTTGGTTTTCCAGTGGCTCGACATCTCCTTTGTCGCTCCATTCACAGGTTGTGATCATCTTCTTCAGTTCGGGCACCTTGCGGGGTTACCGCGTTCTTCACATTCGTTTTTTCAGATAATCTGGCTAGCTTGTGTCTGGGTCATTTGGAAAGAGCGGAATAGCAGAGTTTTTCATTAGAGGGCTTTGGACTCACAAAGCATAGCGGACAAGGTCAAAAGGCAATATTTCCTTTGGCTGAAATCTAATATGCCCACTTTTGTCATCGATTATCACGACCGGTGGCGCCACCCCTTAGCTTGTATGGGTGTTATGATGTAATCTTCTTATTATTTCGCTTTTTTCTTTCATCGCGGTGATCCTTTATGTAGCACTGATGACTTGACTTTGTAAATTGTTTCGGGTGTTTCTCTTTTGCACAATCACCTTTAGTAATCTATATATTCAATTTTGGCTTGTTCAAAAAAAGTTCAACGTATAGTTTTTTTTTTTTTAAGTACAAAACGTTAGTATCTTTTTATACAGAATAAATTCAGAATTCAACCCGTATTATTCAAATCTTTTTTCAAGTGTGGCAAATTCAACTTGTGTTCTCTGTATCGTGGTATGGGCACACGCAACTAATTAATACCACTAAATAGATTCGTTTTGAATGAGCAACACGACAATACACTTTGCGAAAGGTAGAGTGACACATGCTATCAAAATATTTTTTCTCTCGTGACCTCCAATTTGTTATGAATTGTCTCACTTTAAAAGGTACACATAACCAATTTGTTATGAATTGCCTCACTTTAAAAGGTACACATAAATTTCAACCCGTTACGGAACGACTTGATCCTAACATATGTTTAGAGTTTCATAAACAAAATGATATTACATTGTATAAAAATATATTTTTATATTGTATCAATAAGTCATATCATATCTAATTTAACTTAACGAAATTTTTTATTGATTTAATGATGAAAACTAACTTATGCGTGATATACAATTTGTTTCACTTTAACACCAAAAAATTAGTCTTGATTAGGTTTAGGAATTTATATACATGGGTTTGTTTCACTTCAACTTCAAATAAAAATATTTTGCTACACAAATGAAAAAAGACTTTAATTATAATTATAAATTATTTGTTTTTACCTGTTAAATTAATCTCTAGACAGAATTATAGTTACATGTTTTTTTTGGGTACAAGAGGGCAAAAACCCAATTATAGTTAAAAGTTATAGAGACAGTTGTGTAAGGTATTTTAATATGTTCAAGAAATATTTGTTTCTTATAAGTTGGATGTTGATTAAATCAAGTGATTTAACTTAAATGATTAGTAAAACACGTAACAACTATTCTCTTACATTTTTTTTTGAAAGAACTATTCTCTAACATAAAAATTATTAATAAAAATATTTAAATATCCCCTCAAAAAATATTTAAATATATAAACTTGATAAAAGAGATATATTTAGTTAAACTTATACTTAAAGTCTATAAAATATAAACTATAAATTTGGTTCAAGTGAGTAATAAAACTTGAACTTAAATGACATTTAGTTTTAATGTAAAATAATACACATACTTTTAATCATATCTCACAAAATCGATAACCATAATAAACTAATATACCAAAGTGACATAAAAAATGAAACGAGTGAATGAAACAAAAATAAAATAAAATGAAATGTGTCGGCTGACCCGGCCTATTACTTGCATAGCCCATATATTATAGTAATATCATACTTAGTTATTTAAGATTTACGACCTAATTACAAATGGGCTGGCCTCGTCAGGCTATTTTTGCAAGGAATTTTGTCGGGTTAGAATAGACCCAAATCGAATAGGCTCATTCAAAGCTCTATTTAACGGACATTTTATTTTTATTTCTATTTTATGTATAGGTTTTTTTAATGAACGTTTTATGTATAGGGCTTGCTCTAGGAAATCAAGTAAGAAGAATTGATAGGAGACCTCAAGTTTGAGCAATCAAGAAAAAGAAGCTATAAGATATGTCGTCGTCGTCGAATATATATGCCGGTTTTCAGTGGTTGTGGATCATATCAAGTTGGGCCATATCTTCTAAATTATTTTCTTTTGTTTGGCAAATGAATGTATATTGAATTTGATTAATTAATAAAAGTGGAAGGGGAATCTGAATTCCAGCAATATGTGCATGATTGACAACATGTGGGAGAACGTGAGAACTCAGAACACAACCTAATTGGTATCACAATTTATATCCTTTTCGGTCCATGCATCTGTCCACGAAGATCACCATCACATACACACAAGTAGGGAAAGATAGCGATATGAGGAAGTGGGAGAAGTTTTATAGCATATTCTCATTTACTACTATAACAAGTTAATGAAAAATATTTAATGATTTTTTTGCCCAAACAAATAATTATAGATGAAAATTTTGAAATTTGTTTCTAATTTTGATAATAAATTCTATAATCAGACATGACCAAAAAAAAAAAATCAATAATTAGAAAGTTTATCACAATTTTCATTTTTAGTGACTAATTTTAATATATAGCTAATAATGTGTGTTGTGAATTTGAATTCAAATAACACCAATAAAATTAGATGTGTGGAGCAAGTATAACAATTACAACTCATAATCACACAAATCAAGCGGCAACTGTCAAGAAGAAACGTGCAAAACAAACCACAATCGAAGCAAGAACAACAAAGTAAAGATAGTAGAGGAACAAACAAACTAAGATTTGGTTATCTAGTTTGATCCAACAATGATATACATTTGGAGGGAGAGAGTTCTCCAATCACTATCAATGAGTTTCTTAAAAAGACAGAGAAAATGGTTACAAGAAAATAGCTTCAAAAAGTTCTCTGAGAACAAGTGAACAACCTAGGGTGTTGTTTTCAATATCTTCCCATTAACAAGAGACTAAAATTTTTTACTACCCAGGGTGTTGTTTATAATGTTTCTCAACCCAAGAGTATCACCTCAAAGACCCTCAATTTTTAGAATCTAAAGTTTCCAAAAGTTTCCACTTTTGGTTATATAAGATTACAATGAGCGGAAAAAGGAATAAATATGAGATGTTGAAATCGTGACAAGCGCCTAGCACCCCAGATCCATATTGTTTAGTTCATAGCGCCCTAGTATATACACCTAGATCCAGCCACAGTAGTACCAAGAAGTTTGATGTGTTGTCACATGCGCCAGGCGCACACCACAAATGCTTGAAAAACACCCAGAAACATGCCTTACGTCTTACCTTCACATGTCTTGCATTATGGACAATAAAAGCCCACGTTTCTATCAATCAAACATGACATTTTAAGGCATAAACAAAAATTCTCCACATTTTCTTCAAGTCAACGATGCTGTCAATTTAACCACCAACCATCTTTCTTCATGTCCTTGCCTTCAACCACACTTAGTCGTGCTACAAAATTTTACCTTTACCTCTTCACTTCTTGGAATGCCTTCTGCCCTCTTAAAGAAACTTCATCCAACTTATCTTAGGATTTTTAGGTAACTTCACAAGTTGCAGCATAACCTCTCAAACCTCTAGAGTGCGCTTCTTTGTCATCTTGAATATTCCCATGACAAACCTTCTTTAAGTGAACAATTTATGACAATTGATACACTTCATTTTTCATCACCTCTTGACTTTTATTTAGACTCTTTCCTTTTACTTTAAACTATTCCTTTTGACACATTCAAGGATTTAACACTACTCTTCACCTTCAAGTACTTCAACTTTGTTAACCACTTGGTTCTAAGGGACGATTGGATCTCATTGAAGGTGACACTTCATTCCTTTGCTTAAATCATAATATCCTTGAAATTCACAAATAATCTAGGTAATGCACACAAAAAGAGTAAAATTTTATCTTCATCCTGAAGATTCACTTCAATATTCACCAAATCATCAATGATTTGTTGAATTTCGTCAATTGATCCATAATAGATTTTGACTCCACCATTCTAAATAAGTAAAATTGTTGTTTCAAGAATTGTCTATGAGCCAACGAGATCGACATATACAAGGACTCCAATCTGATCTACATTGTCACCCCAATCTTCTTATTCTAGATTTCTCTCAACACTTTATCTATGAAACACAAGATAATGACAATTTTTTCCTTTTCGTTCGTCTCAATCTTTGGTGATTGTTTCAAATTTGCAAGCATCCTCGCCTCTCCCTTGAAAGTTTCTACACACTTTACTTGAATCGCAATTACTTCTTTCTTCAATTTCCATAACTATAATTTGTTGTCTCTAGAAAATTTATCAATGGTTCATTTGGTGCCCTTGATCCTCGCTTGAATAAATTAACCCTTTCCCCACGATGAGTGCCAGTTATTGTGAATTCGAACTTAGATCACAACAATAAATTTAGATGTATGGAGCATATATCAATGTCAACCAGCAAAATAATAGTCCAAGCAACAACAAGGAACTAAGTGTAAAACAAAACTACAATCAAAGTATGAACAACAAGATAAAGAGAGTAGAAGAACAAACTAGTCCAAGCAACAACAAGGAACTAAGTGTAAAACAAAACTACAATCAAAGTATGAACAACAAGATAAAGAGAGTAGAAGAACAAACACACTAAGATTTGGTTTTTTAGTTTGGTCCAACAATGACATAAGTTTAGGGGAGAGAGATCTATAATCCATTATCAACAAGTTTCGTAAAAAAAGAATCGAGAGGTTAAAAAAAAACAATCTCTACTATGATGCTAAGATCACAATTTTTCTTTAAAATTGTTCAATACATAAACTGAATTGTTGTTCATCTTTACGACTCAACATTGCTTGACCACAATCGAAAATTTAACTCATTTCATTGACCATTGTTTAGCCAACTAAACCAAGCTCATTTAGTACCCTTTCCATTAGTATAAAGGTTTTTATTTTTATCAATTAACATATATATTGGTATAAAAAAAAATCACTTTTAAGGTAAAAAAATAGAGAGTTTGAGTTTTGAATTCCGACTCTTGCATATTGCATATGTAATGCAATATCTTTGTCAATTGAGCTAAACCTAGAGATAATACAAGTAATTCATTTTAATTTATTTTTTGGTATAGATAATTGTCACTCCAATTCTAAATCCTTACACCACATAAAGAACATGGAATGATCATGATACCCGAATTTAAAAAAAAACGACAATTTCGGGATCAAGTTCATCAAATCCCACATTATATGTTCCCATTATTGTTCAATGAAATTTCCACACAATCAAGTGAATCAACAACAAAAGAAGTGAACTAGTATCGAACAATATTATTACTAATCACTAATAACTATAAGGTGATGACTCAAAGACCGACCAACCGTGAGTGAAGGTGAGATGTTAGTATCTCTTTCTAGGTTTTGAATATGCTTTATTCCTTCTTGGTAAGACATCCTTGGTTCTAGCAAAAGCTACCAACCCCCCAAACACCTTGACAAAGATTCCTTTCTTTCAACGTAGCCAATCCCATTTTCAAATTTTATAAGCACCAAAAGTATATTTTCCTCTTTTATCTAAACGTACACTTTGTAATTTTTTATATTTTTTGTCGTTATTTACTATATAGGTCAATCAAGAGTTCAAAAAGATTGGAATCTACAGCCACCATTTTATATTTCGTCATATTACCATGAGTGTTAATATTCCAAGCACTTTAATTCTTTAAAAAAAAAAACCAAGCACTTTAATACCTAATTTTTTTCTTATATCTTAACACACAATAGTTTTAGTTAGTATCAAACAACATATTTGCTGTAAGAATGATTTCACACCAAAGGGGAGGCTATGGTTACCCCAAACAAAAAAAAAAATTATTGAATAATTAGGTATATTTTTATTTTTATATTTAACTACCTCTAATAATACATATAGTTAGCCATCTCAAATTTGATTTTCGAAAGAACAATTTTTTGTTTGACTTTACTTATTTTTCGATAAAACTTCAGATTACTTAGATCCCATCTCCTAGGAACCAACACCAAAAATAATTATAGCATTCTTTGATTTAACAAAGAAGATATGACAAAAACAATCTTTTATTATTAGTCCAAACAAATTTCATAGAGACGCAAACCCACTCCTTTTTTTTAGTATTATTTTTTTGTCAAATAGTCTAATGATCAAAAATTTATCTTTACGGTAAATAAGTGAAGTATTGGGGTTCGAACCCCGACCTTACATATATAATTCAACATCCCTCTTTATTATTATTATTATTATTATTATTATTATTATTATTATTATGGAAAAGAGAGGAAACAATGCTTTATTAACCCTTTATTATTCTAAAAATAAAAAACCTTTATTAACACTTTGCTTTTTTTTAATAGCTAAAATAATAAGTAACAGTAAATTATAACCCTTTACCAATCCTTTATAATCCATTCTTGTTGCTTTAAGTGTATTTATTTTTTTGACAAATGCTTTAAGTGTATTTTATGAAGTACATTTTATATATTTTATATAAGTAATAGTTATTGTGATTTTTTTTCTTATTCGTTAAATTTGCTATAAGTTACAAAAAAATATTTTTCTTTATATGTGATCGCCTCATGAAAATGTCGCTAACTTCGCTGGTGATACCAATTACAGACCTCGTATTTAATTAGCTCTCCGAGTATCCTGTTCTGATAGCTCTTCTATAAAACTATAAGAGTAAGTATCTTGCCCTCCCTCTAAATAAATGATAATATACTGTGGTGATTAAATCTTAAAGTCATACAATCAATATATTGGAGCCCGTTTGATTGAAATCAAAAACCGTCCAGCTCGGTGAGTCAATAAAACATATTGTAAAAAGCAAACCATTGATCATTTTTTGTGTGTTAATTAACCATATGGTTTCTAGAAGAAAAGGGTCTAGAAGAAAAGAGTTTTGAGGTTCTCTCAAACAATTTGTCATATTATAGAAGTGATTAACTGTTTGAGTCCAATTACTTGATTTAGTTTTAATAAAAATTTGATAGATAAGATCTTCTTGATGAGGAATCTATTTCAGTTACCATGCCCTTAAATGAATGCAGTGTATAGTACATTTTGTGACAAATAAAGAAAAAGGAAACCGCAGTAATAGTATCATCTTCTGCAGAAGAATGAACAAGGTATCTTACATTCTTTCTTTGAACACAAAATAGTATAAAAAGCAGTGTGACACACCATATGAATTAAAAGCATGCATATCTGAATTTAGAATGTTCAAAGCTACAAATTCCAATGCTACATTGAGGCGCGTGCAATGAAGGATCCAATCACTAAAACCAAAGTTGTGAATTGTAATACCTATGGTCCAAAACATACTGACAAAGCAATAACTTGTCTTCTTTTGAATAGATATGAAGTCTCACGCGCTTAGACGCGTGAAGTTGTTGTAACTATGGTTGAAGTGAGAGTGTGTTGTTGTGACCGTACATTCTAGTATTCCATGGCAAGACATGTTACAGTTTGTGTTGCTGTGTTTGTGGCAGAGATACTGTTAGCAGATTTGTAAGTATTTGCTAAAATCTCTGTACTTTGACTATGCTTCCAACTCATAGACATTCTTTGACAACGTTAGAATACAAATTACTCTCTCTTTTTGCACTTGATAGTATGGAAAAATCTATGTGTTACATTCACATTTTTATATACATTTTGAATGAGCTAAGTTACATCTAGAGCCAAGTTACATCTAGAGCCAACTCTCAGATTCGACAAGAATGCTACATTGATACAAGACATTAAGGATCTCAACAATCTTGATCGGCTAGCTTTCATTGTTCACACACTCCGACAATAGTTGTGCTAACTTCCTAGGGTTTAGGGTATATGTAGTTAGAGTGGTTGGTGCACGCAAGAGTTTGGCGTGTAAATAGAAAAGCAAATGTTGATGAGGAATATATAAATGATCATGAGTATATTCATATACATCAACACTATAAAATTTTAAGTGAAGATGTCTAGTCCAATTTTACTTATGTTTTTTTAGTGGATAAAAAAAAATATAAGCCAATTTCAGCTCAAAATCAAATTCAAATGTAGCGAAATCCAGACTTTTTCACAACTGAACAAGAATTCGGTGAACCCAGCTTAATTTTGCTTGTACTAAGCATGTGTTTGTTTCCAATTCTATCACAACAGACGCGCACTGTTAAAATTGTAAAGCTAGTATTTGGAGCTTTGAAAAAACGTGAGTTTGAAGAGCCCCCATCGCAGTTCCATACAGGCAATAAGTTAAAAAAAAATCACAAAATTGAAATAAAGTTTGACCGTGTGTGTATTATGAATGGTTTTCGAACCATCTTCGTTGTCTTCTTTTTTAGGAGCTAGTTTTGTGTTTTGTTGCGTCGGAGTATCACGTATACTTCTTCATGTTTGGTGAGTCAAGTACTAATTGTACTCTTATTCTATCAAATAAAATTTATTTTACAATTAAAATAAAATAAAAAATATTGAAGGGAACTTATAGATATGTATCTCCTTCATCCCAAATTATAAGCAAAAAACACCATTTTAAACTTATTAAGAAAAGTAAAACATAATAATTTGGAGTATACTTTGTGTTCATCTTAGAATAAAAGGAACACAAAACATAATAATATAGGAACATGTAAACTCAATTTTTATTGGTTATGAAGAAAATAGGAGGGAATTTTTTTTGAATGTAATTTGCATTTAATTTCATACGAATAAAAGACTTTTTTTTTTTAAAAAAAATTTCTTTATAAATTACATCATTAAATCAGGTAAAAGTTGGTCTTTTTTTTCTTCTTAACTAAGGGGAAAAAATTGAGTGTTTTTTTTTCTTATAGTTTCAGACCGAATTCATGCATAGAGCATAATTTCTCAAACTACAACGAATTTTTAGGGAAGATACCTCCAGTGAGGTTTTGCTGCGCAAGATTCCACATCACAATAATTTGTTTTTATCCATTATTCAACACAACGTCATGAATTTTGGAACTAAAGATATTGTCCTTGAATATTTTTACTTTCCCCAACAGAAATGTCCTCGTTTTTCATCAATTTGTAACAAACATGACAATCACAACCTTTTTAAGTGCACTAGGCACGAACTCTGATTGGGTTGATGTATAGTTCTGTTTTTTTACAAAAGCAAAAGATATTAATTCATTCAAATTGATAGAATACATCAATGAACACCTTTAAAAACGTAAAGTATAAATTTGTGAATAAGCTCACAACATCCAAGTTAATAACATATAACGGCATAATGCCTACAAAAATATATGATAAACTTAAAGTGACCGAAATACTTATGCCTCCGGATCTGCCAAGTTGACGCCTAAATCTTTAATTGAATAATCGATATTTCAATATGAATCAAATGAACACTGCAAAAAGACGGGTAATCAAACAACGTCGCACAAGACGACGAACAACACACTGCCACACTCAGATGACGAAGAAAAAACCTAGATCCATGTGAAAATCACTTATTTAGATTGAAATTAAGAGAGAGAGAGAGAGAGAGTGAGAGAGAGAGAGAAGAAAAGATGAAGAAGGGTTATTTCAGGTCAAAAACTGACCCAAAACCACCCCTCAATGAAGAAATTGGAAGAGAAAACCTAGAGAGAGAAAAACTAGGGTATGCTTGTTGGAGAGGGAGAGCTCGATGTATAGTTTTGTGTAATAATATCTCTCATTTCTCTATTTCTTACCAGATAGTTAGGAGTCATTCCTCAAAAAAAAAAAAAGATAGCTACGAGTCATCGTTGGTTATCTTCTGCTAGTCCTACTAATGGAAAACTTCACCTCAATCTGAGTTTTTTCCACCGCAACTTTTCAAACCCTTGTATCCACTAAGCCTTTCAAATTTCAACAACTTGTAGCCTCTCCCTCTCAGATGGTTTTGTATATTCTTATTTCCGCCTCTTCAGGCGGATCTCAAATGTTCATGCTACTGCCTCTCCAAACTGATATGAGTATTCTTGCATCTCCCTCTTTAGACTGATCACAAATGTTATTACCCCTGTCTCTCCAAATTGATCGATAAATGAGTGTTTAACTACCAATCTTCTTTACCAAATCAACCATCTCATTAATCACAACAATACTCTCCACCAATTGCCTCTCTTTTATGAACGCTGAAGGAAAGAGATGAGAGAACCCATAACCTTACCCATCGTTATATAGCTTTCAAAGCAAAATTTATGGTAATTAATAATAATTTCGAATATAAAGGGGTTTTTTCTACAGTACCCCTTAATGATTTGAGGGTAATTTACACACTCTTAAAGAAAAATCCATTTTATCATCTTTTTTCTTACAATCAAATACCATTTTCATCTTTAGAACATCAAACTTCGTCATCTGTTTCATCCAGCATGTGATCTTAACAATGTAAAGCAATCATTTTTAGAGTTGAATATTAAAAGAGCATAGTTGTATAAACATCAAGTATTAGGTCCTACAACTATTGGTTTAACTTGACAAAAAAACATATGCCCAAAAAAGAAACCTAATAAAAAGCAAAAAATATATATAAAAAAAATAGAAGAAATTAACACTATTTAAATTCTGTCTAGATCAACAATTTATACAGTGATAGAAAGACAACCGTATTTTACTAAGCTTTTTTCTATGATAACTTTACTCTTTTCCCAAACAGAAATTCCTGTATAACTCATAATCAAAGCCTACTTTGACTACAAATTAAATTATATTGCAAGTGTGATTAATTAAAGATGTTGTTTCATACTTTTTTTTTTTTTTAAG
>Ga0228710_1000856_pt1 | contig 42602 bp, 21 predicted proteins | sample MedpolnodulmetaG_FD_177995 | JGI IMG/M metagenome (GOLD analysis project Ga0228710, IMG submission 177995) | Root nodule microbial communities from Medicago polymorpha collected in Santa Monica, California, United States - pink nodules | ecosystem: Host-associated > Plants > Roots > Nodule... | reverse complement strand
AATAGTAGCCCAAGTTTCTAATTACAATAACTAATTGTTAAAAAAAACGAGTAATAACTAAGAATTAATAGAATCCTTAAAAAGAAAACTAAGATTTAATAGTAATAAATTAGTAATTTCAAAAAAGACAAATGCTTTCAAGTCCACTATACCGTAAACCAATTCTATCTTCAATTTAATCTCTGAATTCATTTTCAATAAATACCATTAATTAAAAAAACTGAAACGTCTTTGTCATTTGTAATTTCAGATTTCCTCGGCAGTTAACTGTCGAGGTTTTCCTTAGTAGTTAACTGCAACCGGTTTTATTTTTCCTCGACACATAACTACCGAGGGGTATTTTCGTCTTTTACATGCGTTTCTCAGCCAAACAACATGTGTATACAGCAATTTTCAAGTAGTATTTCATTTCAAATTTTTGGGGTAACAAAATAAAATAAAAACAGTAGGGGAAGTACATTTCAATTCTTAATTAAAAAAAAAGAAATTACAAAATTAAGGAACAAGTAATTTAAAAAAATGAAACCACATAAAGAATTACAGATTAAGATCATTGACAAAAAGAATCTAAAGTAAAGAAAAATAATATATATTACAATATAATTTATGACTCAACTTACTCCTTTGCTTTTACATTAAAGCCAAAAATAGTGCATATATGAGAGATCCAATAATGAACACATGAAAAGTTGAAGTCAGGTGAGGTGAATTTGATGAAGAAGGAGCTACTGGAATGTTTCCAAACACTGTTTGTGAAGAGGGTGCAGAAGCAGGCAATGAAGAACTTGGGCTATTAGCTTCAGCATCAACATTTCCAATTCCTCCAACAGATATATGAATCTTTTGATTCTTTTGGCAATGACCATTCTCTCCACTTGTGAAGTAAAAATCACCATGTGATGTTATGTTAAACAAAGAGTTACCATTGTTCATAAACAATATTGGATCTTTAGTGTTGCAGCTCTTGTAGGATTCTTGTGTTACTTGAATCAATGAATCTTGACTTGGTGGATATAGAAACACTACATATATGAATACATAAAAATATATTAAACTTAGAAATTAATGCACACTTTGTAAAACTAAAATGAAGGTAAGGAAATTGGAATATATTGTATATATGGACTTACAAAGTGAGTCTCCAAGGGTGAAGTTGTGAAATTTGGACCATTTGGCATAGACTTGTGGATTTGCTGAAGTGGGTATACCCCAAGCATTTAGATCTCCAACTTTGAATTGGTAACAAAACACTTTGGTTTGGATTTGGAGCAAGGTAAACAAGAGAGAAGAAACCAAGAACCAGTTGTTATGACTGGCCATTTTTGTTTCTATTATTTTCTTAGATTTAGGACCCCCTAACGAGGACTTTTTATTAGCTTGCAAATCTGGCGATTGGTTGAAATTGGAACATTGATATAGTATTAATAATGTATGAAATTGAAAGGGGCATTTATGTCAATTTACTTGACTATCCGATCTATCTTTTTGTCATATAATAATGTAAAAAGGGAACATTTTGATCCCAGTGTTGTTGTTGTTGTTTTTTTGACTAAAAGAAGAATTTTATTAACTCATCAATTCGTGAAAGTACAAATTAGAAATTGTTAAGGGTAAAGTTAAATATAACTTTAGATTTTGTGTTTTTGACAATACTTTAGATTTTGTTGTAAATTTTATGATTGTGCATGTTGATAAATTTTACATTTTTTTTGGTGGAAAATTTGACATTGTTTTTTAATAGAATGTTATGTTGACACACAACACAATATAATAAAGGTAAGACATATCAAATCAAAAATTAAAAGATAGGAAAAAGAGGTAAAGGAGACAAGTTCATGTATATGGTTAATAATTCGCACATGGCCAGTTGGCAGTTTATATAATAGTTTGGAATATGAAATGGAAATGGTCTGTTCTTGTCATCTCTCATGTGCGGTGCGGCCAAGATTAATAGCAACAGGCACATCACATGGTTAACATTTAACAAAATGATTTACTTACAATTGTGGAACAAGAACTCAATCTCACTGATGACATTGACATACATACCTATAACAAACGAGTTAGCATCCTCAATGGAGAGAATCTCAACTTTGCATTCCGACAGTACAATAGTACTCACAATCACAAGGAACGGTTTATTGTGTTGGTTACAGACTTGGTCAAGGTACTGTCAAATGTCAATACCTCATTAGATTAACTGTAGAGTATGATAAATACCGAGTAAATCACCGCCATTTTTGGTCTTGAAATCTGGGACCACAATTATATGAAATCAAATTGCTCCCCTAAATTGTAACATTATGCATCTCTATCTCGATTGTGGGTAAGCAATGTTTTTGTTGGCAAAAAGAGTTTCACAGGGAACGAGATTTCGTGGCTTCGGCAGCGGGAAAATCACCGGAGCGTTTGTGTATGTTTGTCTCAGAGGGGGAGAGAGAGGGATGGACACAGATACAACTCATTTAGAATATTCATGTTAGCACTGCCTTATCATAATAAATAGGCCACATCATAAAAAATACTCAAAAATGAGATGAGACCAAAATTTCAAGATGAATAAAAAAAGTATATTTTTAAGATAGAGGACAAAAAACTTCATTTTTTTAGGGAAAAAACCACTTAAAAAAAAATAAAGGGACCAGACGTGCATTATGCATTTTATTTATTGATGCTGGAAAACAATAATTAAATTATTTTATTTTGTAAAAAAAAGGTTAATTTGACTATGGCTGACTGAGGTGATTTACAGTGGTATATTTTTGCTCTAAACTTTTTGATCCAACACGAGATATTCAAACCGATATTGGAAAGCAAAATCAGTTATCCTTATCGCATAACAAAAAATCACGTTTAACGAGCAAAATCTACAAATCAACATGAAACCAAACGCACTAAATTTGAATAGTTGAAAAACATTTAACTATGTTGATTCATTTGGTACAAAAATCTATTCTTATTCAGCAGGTAGAATACAATAAACCTATACAAGCTCAAATCCGATATAGGAATAATAATTTATGATTATAAACAACATAATATGTAGGGATATTACTATCCCAGCGGGGTTTTGTCCCCATAACTTAAACTCCTAATTAATCTGCAAGCATAAGCAGATTGCAGTATGATACAACAACAGAAAAGCTTATGTACATCTGAATCTTGAATGAAATAAATAATGAGATCATTTTGCTCATTTTCACTTGCCTGGCATTCAGATCGTTACAAAGGTTTGTCGAAAACAAGGCAAGCTGGACAGGAGAAGATACATGACTCTTATCGACCATCAACATGCGAAAAGCAGAGCCTCTTTGGCAGAGAGAGGGAGGGAGGAAGAGAATGGAGTGCAACTTATAATTTATCATCATTCGCTGGGTGTACCCATACTTCACTAAATACTATAATTATTATCCGCATTCATGCACCTTCCTCTCTTTCCCCATTTTGTTGCTGGCTGTAGAAAGCTGCTACCTGTTGTTGCAACTGTTAAAAGGGATAACCAAATTATTCATTAGTTTGGCTGAAACTTTTAGGCCCCTTCCATGACTTTGAATACAACAAGACAGTTATAGATAGGACAAGTGAGTGATAAGAGTATATATGATAAATAACATGATAACTTTTTTCATATCTTGTGTTTTATGACAAACTATACTAACTATTGCGCTATCTTGATATATATTTGAGAGATGCAAAATAGTGTTATAATATAAATAAATCACATTAAATGATATATAAATATTTTTTTGACAAAAATGATAAATTATATGTAACATAATTTTCTATAGTTGTTTTTAAAAAATCAACATATAATTTTTTTTATTACATTAACATGAAAATTATCATAAATTGTATAATAACCGTAACTTTATATTATTCTATCATATCTTCTTTATGTTATCTTCAAGATGAGCCCTTAAGGTTTCAACCTAAATTCTCCAAGTTGGATGTCGCATATATGTAGTGCAAGCAAAAACCAAAAAAGGCTAAAGAACAACCAAGCATGACGATGAATTATAAAAACTTGTAGAGTAACTTACATGCATGTGTTTTAACTTCTCAGAAGTAAGTTCATCTGTCAAACTGACCATCCTGTTAGCATAAGATAGAAGGACCAGGTGAGATTTTTGAAGTTAAAGAGAAAGGGTTACTCAAAAAGTATTTTACAAACTGATAGTAACGAACCGAGACTGAAGTTCTGAAATTTTGGCCAGTAGAAGTTGTTCTCTTTCTGAAGTTGCTGTATCAACCTATAAAACGTTCAAGAAGAAAAACCATGCTCGTGAAAAATCATGTTTTACTATGTGGATTCTGTCACCACAACAGAGTTGACAGGTGCTTAGCCAGATATTGACATACGCAATAGTTACAAATAATTAAGCATCCAAGTGACGGGGATAAATGGAATGAAAATTTGCTTACATTGCAATTATTCTCTGAACTGCGAGGCATTGGTGGCAACTTTCCATTCTGAGAAGCTGAAAATATTAAATGCACTTGTCATGTAACCAATGCTATACAGAAAAAAGAATGTCCTCAAACATAATTGGAAAATCATTCACTCACCATCATTTGGCTCAGCAGTTTGCAAGCTACTTAACAGACTCATTATAAGATCCTGGAATGAAACAGAACTCTCCAATAAGATTATAAGTTGCGAAAGTTATATTATCAGTTTTCCAACGGAAACACAAGAAAATTATATGCCATTTCTAAAACTTCAGTTTCTCACCTGTTGAATAGACGTCTGCTGGTAAAGATTGTGAAGGTGAGGCACGATAACTGATGCGGGAACATTCAAATTGGCAGAATCATTGGAAGACTGTCCAATTGGCTAAAGAGAAATACATCCAACAATGACAGACAAGCATTATATATCAAAAAATTGCAATAATCAATGAAACATCATAGATACTCTTTTAACCAACCAAAGGTGCCAATATCACAAAAACCATGATAAATAAGAAAGCTGGCTTTAGAATAAATGGTAAGTTACAAACCATTTGTGGTTTGAAATCCAACATCCAATCACCAACGCTGGCAGATTTCCTCAGTGGTGAAGAATCCTATATGTAAATGTAACAGGCAGCGAATATCAAATAAGACGAGTAAAGAACATAAATAATTGATAATTATCAATTAGACCATCAGCCAACCTGTGAAGATCGACGTGAAACTGAACTTGCAGGAATATCCTGAGCAACAAATGAAGTCAGTTAAAGTTGTAGAGAGGAACAAATCAATTTTTGGAATAAATATATACCTTCACTAGATCTAAATTTTCTGATGTCACTGAGAACCGCCCTTTAATTTGCACTAGATTAGCCTTTGATTTATCATCTGGGGAATCTCTGAATCCTAACAAGAGTTAATGGAACAAAAATCAAAACCAAGTGTTTAACAGGATTGGTTAAAAAAATACCAGAACTTGCAAATTAGTTACAATGCAAATGATATGAAATACCTCCAGAGGATTTTATTGGGGCTGATAAACTATTTGCCGAAGCTCGATTGGGAAGCATCAATGGACCACTAAAGCTTGGAGCTCGTCGCATATCACGATTACTTTTCTCACCAGGTAACTGATTTTCATTGTCAAACCTACAAGCAGCAAAGCATTGCAAATTAAATTGGAAAAGGACACCTCAATCACCTATAAGCATAAAGTGACAAATTGGAAAGCTGCGTACAATAAATATTGGCTCTATTTATTTTAAATTCAAATTAAACTAGTTACATAGTATAGTTATAAGCCTCTCAATAAAGATAAAAGTGAATAAGAGGATTCTACCGAAAACACATCATCTAGAAAGATAGAATTAAAACTTTTCTAGAATTCCATACAAAATAAAGTAAGAAATTGATTGCCTATGGATTATTAAATGTATTTTCTAACTTAATGTCTGCAATAATCATCATTAAAATAAATTATACAATAACTTAAAACTTAATTATTTTCCAGTTCCACATTGTCAGCTGCAAGTCCAAAAGGAGAATCTAGCAAATGTGGAGGTAAGGGCTGGCTTCTCCACAATCAAATGCATAGCACATAGAAAACATGGATGGAGTAGTAAGATAATAGGCAGAGTGCAGGTTGAGGTATCATTCAGATGTGTTAGCATTGACTAAACAGGGCAAAGGCTTTGTTGTAAGGGGGAACCCCTTGGAGGAGAATCCTTTTCCCTGTTATAAAACATCTAGAAAAATGTTCCTTATCTTTGCTTGTTTTGATCAATTTTTCACCTCTCATCTCTGGGTTCCTAAAACAATAGTACAACCTGTAGGATGGGATTTCTTGTCAGGGAAGAAATGAAGAAGTTGATGGTGCAAAAGTGGCGGCAAGGGCTGGCTCCTCCACAATCAAACATTTAGCACATAGAAAACATGGATGGTAGTTTAGAATTTTGCAATGATGGATCTCATTCTCGGGAAATGATGTCAACAGTTCCTAGTTTAATGATAGTGACTCATTTGGTTGGATATGAGAAAAGAAGAAGCAAAACCAGAACAAGCTTGGTCATTGGAAAAGAAACAGGAAAATCAAGAAACAAAACCAGAACCTGACAAGGTAACAGAAACAAATGATGAACCAGTGGCTGATGTGATCAAGGCAAAAGTTAAAGGAGGAGATACCAATATGGCTAAAGTGTTTATAGTACACACTAACGGATTTCATAGAGATGATGACGGACGAAATCCATCGTAAGTTTGTTACGATAAAAAGGAAATCACCACAGTCACAGTTGTGTCTTAGTGTAAACATAAGGATCAAGAAGGAGATAGGTCTGTTTACTGTGGTGAAGCCGCTTCGTGGCAAGAAAATTTTAGGAGTTCGGCTATGCCCCCACTGGCCAGCACAACTGAAGCTGGCAGACATCAGCCTACATGGCCAGGTGTGTGCACCTAAGAGATTCATCATGCTGGTGCAAGGAAATGGGCTCTGGAGGAGGAGGAGGAAAAGAAACAGGGAGGAAAAGAAAGGAGTAGGGTCAGAATTGACATTCTGCAAAGAGGGTTTGATTCTTGACCAAGTCCAAATTGGTTTTAGTAATGAAACTTGTTAAGGTAAGATAATGCAAGGGCCAAGCGCAAGCTGATAGAATAAAATAGCCTCTTACTGTTCCTGGACCAATGTAGATCAAAATGGACAGACAAGAATGGGTATAGTTTCCTAGATTTCCAGTTTCCGAATTGCAACTTCGTGGGCAAGGTTGAATTTTAAGGGGTAGCATTGTTAGGACATAACAGAATGGAAAATCAGTTACAGACAGTTAGTGCAATTAGCAACGAGTTCGATAAATAAATGGAAGGAAGGTACAAGGGTTCAGGTATCAGTATCATTCAGATTTGGTCGCAGTGAGTGAATTGAGAAAAGGCTTTGCTGGGAAAGGAAACCCTTAGAGGAGAAATTTTTTGTAGTTTATTTTAAATCATCCAAAAAATCGTACTTATTTTTGTTTATACCGATTTTCTATTCTCTTCCCTAGATTCCTAACATAATCTTACTGTTACATGGGGAAGACGGTGTTTTACTTTTCATCCTTCCATTTTATTCTGTCCCTTTTCTTTTCATTCCAATCTCTAAAACTTCCGATTATAACCCAATGTAAGAGCAAAGAACAAAGAAATAATATGAAATATGCAACATACCTTTCAAATAGACGCCCTCTTTCAGGTAAATAATGACCAAGCACTGTTCCGGGCACCAGTGGCCCACTTTGGGTTTTGCCAACTTTCACTGCCTGAGTTTTAATCTTGCTTGTTCCCATGTCCTTCTCTGAAGTAGATGTTGTTGCCTCAGGAATTGATCCATTTCTTTTATCACTCTGCAGTACGTCATTTCCACCAACATGTAACGCGGGCACATCATTACCACCAACTTGTAATGCGAATTCATCTTGCTGTGAGTTATCTAAATTCCTCTTGTCCACACCAAACTGGGAATCACTTGTATCCTGTCATTTCAATTAACAGAGAATTTCATAGATTATTTTTACAGTAAGAAATCACTAGACATGATTTGTTATAAGATATTGTGGCACCTATGTAGCTAACTTGGGGACTCCACCTATTGGGAAAAGGCATGACGGTTGTATTATTATGATAAAAGATACTCCCTCCGTTATTAATTATAAGCAAATTTGACTTTTTAGGTTCATTCAATTAATGATGTATGTGGTCTATATTATGAACCACATACATCATTAATTGAATGAACCTAAAAAGTAAAATTTGCTTATAATTAAAAACGGAGGGAGCAGTTCAGAACAGTTCAACCAACCTTATTAGAGTTGAAGAACTTGTTTTCATCTTCTTCCTTTATATCTGCAATATCATCCTCCTCCTCTTGTACCTAGTAAGATCATAAAATATTAGTTCTGACCAAACAGAGAAAAACACTGGCCAAGTACAATCTGAAAACACTATAATTCATACCAATGAAGCTTGAGCTTTCAAATCATCAACGTCGAAGTTCCACGCACTAACTCCTCGCTTATATTCACTCTAGAAAGGGAAATATATAAATGGATTAGACTTCAATGGTTGTAAAATCAACAATGTTGGTTTCTCTTTTCTGGAAGAAAACATACACTTCAATAGATGTTAACTGAACCTTTAAAATGTCGAGCTTTCAAAAGATAGGTTATCTCATTATATCACTTGAAAACCAAAAACATTCTTAGAATTAGGACCAATAACCAAAAAAAAACCTCCCCTTTGTATATATAGACTATAAACTATGGAAAGTACTTCATTTATTTGTTTGTTAATTCTTTTTGTGGCGTTTGGCCAAACCATTATAGGGCTTTTAAGGGAAAGTAGAGAGAAAAAAGAAAGAAAAAAAAACTTGTATTCAAGATAAGCAAAAACAAGGACATTCTCCAAGAAAACAAAGAAGCAAGAAAAATAAGTTTTTCACATATCTTTTTCTTTATAACAGAGCATTTTGAAGAAATGCTCTTTGCGAAAGCATTTACCAAACTATCAAACTTTCATAACAAGGTCAAATAAGTGTGCAATCTTGGTTATTACTATGATTTATAAATTAAAAAAAGAAGTCCAGAAATTGCCAGTTCTTTCTGTTTACAATTAATTCTACTAAAATCAACCAAAGGTCTACCATTCCAAGTAATGCACTGTATCTAACAACCAGACTGGAATAAGCTATACAATAAAGTTTTCAAGTAATGAAAGAAACTAGTATCAAGAGAAAGAAAAGTAAAATGACAAACTTAGCATGTATCGAATCATATATAAAAATGCTAGCAGGATCCACTGGATCCTGAAAACAATGCACCACAGTTTATGACAAATAAAAATTGGATATCAGTTTTTACCTGAGATATTGCTTCTTGTTCTGCAGAAGGCATTCTCTTCAGCGCTAGTTGAGCTGCATCTTTAAGCTGCAAGATTGTACTGAAGTCATGCAAATGTAACATAACAAGAGAAATTACAGAACAAGCGCTGAAGAATGCATGAAATCAAACCTGGAGGGCTTTTACACGAGTCCAAAGAGGCGGTAAATCAGCAAATAATTTCTTCACAGAAAGCTCTGGAGGCTTAGCTTGTTTGAAGAATGAGTGTTTCAGTAACTTGTCCACAGACGGCCTCTTAGTTTGATCTTTTACCAGGCACATAGCAACCATTTCCTTAAAAGACTGATCACAACTGGAAGTACGTTAATTAGACTACCACTATTAAAGTACTCCTTTTGTTTTTGAGGAATACTATTAAAGTACTAATACTATTAATTTACTATAATTCTTAGTTCAGCACATCGTGATTTCAATATACAAACAATATCCAACATGTTAAATTGCAGTTGCAGTGGAGATTGCATCATTATTGTTAATATTGCAGATAACCACAAATCAAATATGAATGATAAGTCCACAATCGTGATTGCAGTAGAGACTGCATCATTATCGTTAGTATTGCAGATAATCACAATCAAATATGAGTGATGCAACCCCAATCGCGGTTGCAGTAGAGATTGCATCGGTGTTCTTAATAATGTAGATAATCACAATCAAATATGACAGATGCAACGACAACCGCGGCCGCAATAGAGATTGCATCTTTATCCTTAATACTACAATAGTCACAATCAAATATGACCGATGCAGGCATAATTGTGTTAGAAATTGCATTGTTATCCTTGATAATGCAGATAATCACAATCAAATATGACTGATGCGTCCCTAATCGCAGTCGTGTGAGAGATTGTATCATTATCCTTAATATTGTAGATGATCAGAATCAAATATGACTGATGTGTCCCCAATCGCAGTCGTATTAGAGATTGCATCATTATCCTTAATTGGTAGATAATCACAAATCAAATATGAATGATAAGTCCCCAACCGCAGTCACAGTAGAGATTGCATTGTTATCGTTAATATCGCTAAATAATATGAGTGTAAGCAACCCCAATTGCGGTCTCAATAGAGATTGCATCATTATCCTTAATTTTGCGAGAAAATCGCAATCGAATATGACTGATGCATCCCCCAACCGCGGCCATGTAATATTTTACAATCCTTTGTCGATATCCAAATACTTTTTCACTCCCATCATTTATTAGCCATAATTAATGAAAAAACAAAATAAAACAACACATATATATATACTAATAAAGAAGTATCTCAGGTAAGTAACAACTAACAATGCAACATGTAGGCAGAAAGAAAAGGCATACCTTCGAGAACTTTCTATCACGATCGTAATCAAGGCCAGGAGGTGCATTCTGTATGGTCATGAGTAAAACCTATATATATACAACACAGAATTTATAGTAGCAAATCACTATCTCCCTCACCTCACCAATAACATTATCTGTTCTTTAAATTAATTCATAACGACAAAAAGTCGAATAGAACAACAACCACATTTATCCCTTCATAGATAGATCATAGACAAATATACCTTCATTGGAGGATACTTCGAAAAAGGTGCATGACCATGAGCCAACTCAAGCGCTGTAATTCCAAAAGACCAAATATCAGCCTTGAAATTATAACCAGTACCAGGTTGCAACACCTCCGGCGCCATCCTTCAAAACCACAAAAAGAACATTCATAACGAATAAAAAATGAAGCGTGAAAACGAAGTATAAAACTAAAAATTACCAGCAAGGAGTACCGACGAAAGTATTTCTAGAACGCTGACGATCACCAGTATCAAACATAGAAGCAGAAACACCAAAATCCGAAAGTTTGACTTCACCATTAGAATCAAGCAAAATATTACCAGCTTTAACATCACGATGAATGTGTCCATGTTGATGAAGATAATCCAAAGCTTTCAACGTTTCTTTCAAAATGGATCCAATAGCATCTTCTTCAAATCCATCAGGATAAGCAGATTTCATCAAATGCAAACATGAACCTTGTGCCATAAAAGGCATAATCACCCAAAGTTTACGATCCACAACGAAAGAACAATACGATTTGACAACGTTTCGATGATCGATTAAGCTCATGATCTGTGCTTCTTTACGAATATCATCGAAATTTGAATTGCATCGATCTAGATCGAGTGATTTCACCGCTACTTCTTCGTTGTATGGAAGATAAACTGCATGATAAACCGTTGCGCTTGCACCGTAACCAACTTCTTCTAGAAGCTTGTAATCTTGAGGATTCGCTGAGTAGTTTCTGCTTCCTGAACCCATTTAGTGATGTGTTTGGAATTGGTTCTGTTTGTTGACTCAAGTCAATTTTATATATAACAACCACAAAACTCAATTTTCAAAATCGATTATTCCAACAAGCACTTAATGATGAGTACTAAGCTTCTTCTTTGTGTTTACCCATTTTCAATCTATCTTCTTCTACTAACATCTACAAAAAAAGAAGAAGATAATAAGCCGTGTTAATTTGTTGCAATTTTATTTTACTTTATTATTAAATTAATTTGGTAATTTGTTATTGTTATTTTTGGTATTATTGTGATTTTGACTGAAATTTATTATTAATTATGATTATGATATTTTGGATTTTTTATAAGTTTATGGGTCTTGGGCTTTGTCATCTTTTTTTGGCAAAAACTATTTTAAGTGTAGGCAAAAGCTATTTAGATGTAGGTTGTAAGTTTCTATTAGGAAGGGAGAAGACTTTGACATGTTATTCTTTAGATTCTAAAGTTTGATTAATCTCATAATTTTTGGGTTAGATTCCAAAGGTGTGGTTGAGAACTTAAATCCACCACATTAGGTTGATTCATAATTTAAGACCATTATTATTCAAGTTTGTATATGTTCTAGTCCATAACACAATCATCTTGGGGAGGTTGAAGGTGGTGGAGTTCCGACGAAAGTGGTGGGTGTTTTCTCTTATGATGGTTATTTGATGGGATGGGAGTACATGTAAAGGTGCTTTGATGTCCAACTCGGTATAAGTATAATATAGTTAAGTAGTGAAGAGTACAATAGTTACTTGAATCATAGCAAGTTATACACTTCTTTTAGATAGTGAAAGAGTTATCGATGTGGTTTTTATGTCTTTTGATCATATGGTGCGTGGTTAGATGTTCGTTCTGTTGGTCCAAAAACCTAAATATAGTCTTTTTTTTAAAAACAATTCTAAATATAGTCGGTTCTCTTGTTTATACACATTAACATATTCATATGTAGTATCAACACAATGTTACAGACCAAAATATTTGATAATGAACGATATAATTTGCCTTCTAAATATCCAAACTCAATAATATACATTCTTTTTAGTTATTATGTTATAAATACGAAGTTTTCACCGTTATTTAACAATGATTAATTTTTGTCGTCGAATGATGTAAATTATCTTATCCCAATCAATTTTTTTCTATATACAAGAGTCAAAAATTGAGACCGAATATTCAACAATTGAACCGATACATTGTAGATAGTCATTAATTCATATTTCTAAATGGATCGACTAAATTATTCCTTTTGAAATGCTATAACTATCGTTTAGCATTAAAAAAGTAACAATGTTTTGGATTATAACTTTTTGAAATGATATTTTTACGTTGGGAAAGAACTCGTGTAAAGGTGTCCTTTGTGTATGGCTTGACTTTGCACACCCGTCCTTTTACGCCCGACGTCTTTCTTCTTTCCTCGTTAGCTTCACGGGACCCGTTTCTCCTTTTGGAGTACTTCAACATGCTTAACAATTGTTTTCAGTTGTTAAGTTAAGAATCCAATATATGAAATAACTTTTTTAGGGAAACACAGGAAAAAATCAATAACTTTTATATTAAACGAATCATTTTTTAAATTTCAATGTGTTGAATACATCAATCATAATCATAAGATAAAAATTTTTTTTTTGACATTTTAACAAGTATCCCTAGAACATTTGTTAACGTTTTTTTCCTAGTATCATCGTACAACATTTTTATACATGCATTCAATTAAACCACTTCATGATATCAAAATTTTAAGGTACTTCTTAAAATATCTCAAGAAATATCTATTTGTCATGATTTGATTTGATGCATATGTAAAAAAGTATTATATCATTCGTGAATAAAAAATTAATCCATTTTCAAATAACTCAAATTTTGATAGATTAATTTAAAACAACTAGTAAGATTGGAAACATATAATTAATTTAAATTAATTTATAATTAAATGATTATTAAAGTAAGTTTAAAATTTTAGTTTTGTTTGAAAGTGTCTAACAATAAAACTCACACACTGCAAAGTGATATATTGTGGCTTCGAATTCGCAACATTGCATATCAAACATTCTTAGAGCTTTTTACCACTTGAATTGTATTCATGAATAAAATGTCATTTTTATTTAGATGGTAAATGAAATCATTTTGAAGAAAATCTAAATCAATTATATGAATCTCTCTTAATAAAACTTTGTTTTACTTGCACTTGTGATCTCTCTCGAAAATAGTTATTTTTTAAATGAAACTTTTTTCGTTTCTAAAAACTATGGGTTTAAAAAAAAATTGCAACAATTGAGAGATCAAAAAGTTTAATTTTAAAAAATGAGATTAATTTTATAAGCGTGATAAATATATGGTTTAAAAATATAAATAAGTTTACAAAAATTCAATAGAAATATTATTTTTCTTTTGGCGAAATGGGAATTATTTTTATTTTTTTTACAAAGGAAATGGGAATATTATAGACCTTTCATTTCATAGTATTTACTTTATTTCAAATTTTACTTAATAAGTTGAACCATACCATTAAAACAAGGCTTAAATTTGTACCAAAAGCAAAAGCTTAAATATCTTTTTGGTCCTTTAACTTATTTTGAAAGTTCAATTTGCTCTCTTAATTTCAAAATTGGTTAATTTGATCCCTTAACTTATTTTAAAACCTCAGTTTAGTCCCTTAACCGTCAAACTAATCAATTTGATCCCTTGACTTGGGCAATTTAATGCAACTTAGTCCTTTAAATTATGAAAATATTCTATTATAACCATATATTGAGGAACAAAGTTGCATTAACTTACATGAGCTAAAGGACCAAGTTGTCTTAATTAACATAAAGTTAAGTGACCAAGTTGCGTTAATTTACATAAATTAAGGGACAAATATGACTGATTTAAAGTTAAGGAACAAATTGAACTTTTAAAATAAATTAAGGGACCAAATTAACTAATTTTAAAGTCAAGAGACCAAACTGAACTTTTTATGAATTAAATGACCAAAATGGTAATTAAGCCTTAAAACTACTTGGTCACTCGATAACTTAATTTTGGTAAACAATAGTGTTATGAAAAATATATGGATAAGGATAACTGGATAAGGTTTTCACCATGTAAGTAAGTGCTTGTTTCTCTTTACAATAAAATAAGTGTTTTTTCCTTGAAAATAAGTGCTTGTTTAAAACGATGAAATGGTAAATCAAAGACAAATCATCAATAGTTTTTAAACTTGTTCCCTCGTTTCAAATAATCTAGAGACAAAACACACAATAAATGAAAATCAGAGACTATAACAAAAAATAAATAAGACCAAAGACTAATGAGAATAATTTAGCGCAAAATAAAGTGGAAAGTTTTTTTATTGAGCCAACGTCCAATTGTGCATGTACTTTGTATGTTAAAGGATCATATTACACAACATACACCTTTGAGGATTAGCAGTACATGATCTTGATTAGACGTAGGGATGGACATTGTTTAGTTCGGGATAAAAACGGAATTGAATTGAACTGTTTGTTAAATTCAAAATAACCGAACTGAAATCGAAGTGTTTGTATTTTGAACCGATCCAAACTGTTCAAACTGAACCGAATTGTTATTATTGGTACTGTTGAAAAAAAATCTAAAAACCAAAAGAAATAGAATTTATGAACTTTTAAAATCGAACCGAACTGAAAAGAACGGTTTCAGTTCAGCTCCAAAACTGTTAGTAATGATTCAGTTTTTTGGTTCGGTTCGGTTTTTTGGTTTTTTTGCCCATCCCTAATCGGACGTTGGTACATTTATTAGGATGAACACCTTTGCTCAACGGACTTTCTCTTAAATACTCTGAAAGACTTTACTACACAAGGACATTTTTTTCTTTGTATCCAATGCATGCATCATTGTTACTACCTCACATTCACCTCAATATCTAACATAAATGAGACTATTAGTGCTTGCATTGCAGATATTACGAGCACGTAACTCAAACGAAGAACATACTTCAAACTAGTTTAATTTATGGTAGCTGATTAGTTAATGCCAACTGTACTTGACAGTTCTACGTTTCTGGTTTCATATGAAGGTAGTTAGAGAAGGTAGTTACTTGTATTGTAAGAAATCATATATGTTAGAAATAGCTTGCTTATGGTGCAACTCATCATTTGTATAAACATTGTATGCTCATTCAATGATTTAAGTTTGTGGGAAGCTTCAAGCTGGAATTATGAAGTTGTTGCCAAATATCGTAACACAATCAACTTGTTAATTTCTTTACCAAGCCTTTGCTACCTCATCCTTTCACTTTTCTTATTTGCAAGTTTGGTATGTTAAATATATACCAATCTCCAACTTGTGGGGATATTACGAGCACATAACTCAAATGAAGAGTATACTTTAAACTAGCTGATGATTAATTGATATCTAAGTTGACTGTAGTTGATTAGTTAGTTCCAGTTGTTCTTGACACTTATACCTTTTCAGTTTTATAGGAAAGTAGTTAGAGAAGTTAGTTACTTGTATAGTAGGCAATATTGCAATAACACTCTATTTTGGATAGAAAGCTTATGGTGCAGCTCATCACTTGTATAAATATTGTATGCCTTTCATTCAATGATTCAAGGAGAACTAATGAATCATTATCATATTGTTTGTGATCTTTTCCCCAATAAAATATATAAAAACTTTTATTTTTGAATTCACTTTTATGTGAATACATTCCAACATAAATAATCTTACAATAAACTTAATTACTTTTAATTAAAATTAATTATTAAAAAAAGTTTGTGTCTGTGCATAACCGAATAGGCATTTAGTAAAATTTATAATGGAAAGCAAATAAGGTTATTTTCTCGGGTTAGGATTCTCCCTGTTTTTTAAAAGAAATAGAGGGTTTTATTTGGAGAGAGAAAGAGACATAGAGATATTTAATTTTTTTTTTTTTTAAAGATGATAAGATTCATTTGGTGGTGAGACCTATGTATCAAGATCTTATCTATTTCTTAAAGACACATGAAAGAGTTTGATGGGTTCTCGTTGGAACCCATATTTGATGAATCCGTCAAACTATGTGTCTTCCTCTCTTTAAATGGATCTTCTCGTGTCTATCTCTTTTAAAATGAAGCATTCCATTTTTTTAAGAAATTGATAGGACCACAAACCCATTTCTCCTGTTCTCGTTCACTTCTTTTTCTTGTTTAAATGTTTGCTTTTACAATATCAAATGAGAGATTAATATTCAAACCATCAGTGCAAAAATTTTACATTGTCGGCAAATCACAATCACTTGTATATACAACTTTAGAAAGTGATTTGGGTAAAGCCAAATATTTTCAAATTAAAAAAAATAAGACAAGGACTAAATTTTCAAAAAATAAAAGATGGCAAGTAATGAAATTTCATGGTTGTTTCTTTTCCCACCTTTATCTCTTGTCACACACCCAATTCAAATTCAAATTATAAAATTCAAAAAATGAAGGGTATATGAAGGTGTTTTAATGTGTTTTGGAGGGCGTTTAACACTTTTTGAACTATAAATTTATAGCTAGGGTGCGTAAGAAACTAGTATGGTGGAAGAAGAAAAAAAAAGTCAATTTAATTGGTGTGTAGAGTGTGTAGCCCACATTGAAACCCATATGAACGGGCCATATTAATGCACTGAGAATTTCTTCCTGGTCTGCTACAAGAATTCTGCTCTTTACCAAACAGTTTTTCTCATTTACAAAGCAAATGACCAAAATACCCCTGCATAACTCACGTTAGTGTTAAATTTGCGTGACTTAATTCACGCTGGTTTTCTTTCTCACTTTCACACCACTAGTGTATACTCTGCCCCCCACCACAACTACTACTCAATAATACTCATTCATTCTCCAAAAGAAAAGGAAAGGAGCACATTAATTGGTGATGAATTATGTTTAAGAAAGTGATTTGGTGTGTGGTGTTTCACTATTTATTTGAGTAAATGGAATGGGCAACGTGTCATCACTCATCACCATGTTTTCCTTCATCTCCACCATTTTCCTTCCATTACATGGCAACATGTCATCACCATGTTTTACATGTTTGTGATGCAAATTGACATAGAACACAACAAAACAACTTCCTTATGAGCAATCTAATCACCACACACCACTATAATCAATGACATGAAAAGAGAAAGAGAGCAGGCATTTTGTTGAACTTGGACAAGTGAAAAAGAAACCAGCGTGAGTTAAGTTAACTCACGCAACGCAAGTTAACTCATGCAGGGGCAATATGGACATTCACTTTGGGAATGAACAAAAATGTTTGGGTAAAGAGCAGAATTCATGCTACAATCAAGGGTAACTATCAGTATCATTTCAATTACAATACTGAACAATATACATATATATTCAACCAAACAAAATATATAGGCCTAATTACACTTTTGGTCCTCGCATTTTGACCCAGCTCACGAAAATGGTCCTGCCTCTTTCAAATCGAACAAAACCGTCCCTAAACTATCATATTTTTGTAGTTTTAGTCCTACCTCCTATTTTCAACTCCAGAAACGTAGAGAAATGACAGTTTTAGACCTACCCCTATGTTCAACCATGAAATAAACAATAAATAAAGCATGTGGGTACAAGGAATCCACTTTATGCAGCACACTAACCAAAAAACACTAATTTCTAAGATATGTTTCAAATTAGAGTTTTTTTGGTTAGTGTGATGAATAAAGTATATTCCTTGTACCCATATGTTTTATTCCTTATTTATTTCATGGTTGAGCATGGGGGTAGGTCTAAAACTGTCATTTCTTTGCGTTTCTAGAGTTGAAAATAGGAGATAGGACTAAAATTGCAAAAATATGATTAGTTTAGGGACGGTTTTGTTCGATTTAAAAGAGGAAGAACCATTTTCGCAAGTTGGTCAAAATGCGAGGACCAAAAATGTAATTAAGCCAAATATATATTGAACAGTATATGGAGTTGTTGTTCCTTCTTCACATGTGAGACTGACCATTTTTTTTGGCAAGGTGCATTGTATATATCCAAATGGTCGACTTCGTGCATTACATATATAATTTGAGTTTACTTATTTATATGACAAACTTGTTGTCAACATGTATTTTAAAAAAGAATAAAGTGCTAAAGGATGAAACTTGTAGGGCAATATAATTGATTCCATTTATTCACGAATACTAAAAAGTCCAAGATGACCGTGCTGTAAGTTGTACTTGAGAGGAAAAGACACAGATTAAAAGGAAACGAGATTTTTGACATGCATTTTGTTTGTTTCTCCTGTAATTGTCTATCTATCACATGCGTACATCACCATTGTTTTTAACATAACCATGCTCTCTTCTTGAAGAAAAAAAAAAAAACCATGCTCTCTCTCTATCTCTCTCACACATACATGCATACATCACCGTGTTTTCAACATAACCATGCTCTCTCTACACACATGCATACATCACCATGTTTTTAACATATCCGTGGTCTCTCTCTCATGTTAAATATTTATAGAGAAAAAGAGTATCTTATGATACTTGTTAAGGAAATTAAAATTGAGATATTGTCTTAAAAAATCGTGGTAAAGTGTATTCAATTTTTTAAATGTTTAAAAATTGTTGTTTTTAATGTAAAATTTCTACTTTTTAGTTTCCTATCATAATATTTATATAAATATGCATCAAATATAAGTGATAAAAAAATAAACATACTAGTAACTAAACAAAAAATTTAAAGACTACAAAAATTATATCAGTTTATATTCAAAATATTGAAGATAGATAAATATACCCTTTATATTTTTTGTATATTTTCTTCAACACAAGCAAATGTCCTTTTTGGAGACAACGCTTAATTGGCAACACTAAATAGGAATAAAATGAAATTATGTAACAAAACAAACAATTAAGTGGGGAGATCTGCTCCCAATTACATACACCTCCACGAACGATAATGTCTGAATATAAGTTTATAAGTACAAGTAGTTATCAAGTTTAACCAACCTAAATTCTAATATATTGTCTGAGTCTATTTAAAATTGATTGGATCATTTGTTATCAAGTTACCGTTGTCATGCCATTTGGGTCATGCCTTAAATGTCCAATCACATGCACGAAGGAGTATGTTAAAAGTTTCTTATTGAATAAGATATAAATATAAATATATAAGTGAGGATGTCTTCACTTTACAAACCGATTTTGTAGGGTTAAAATAAATCAATTCAAATTCTCATACATAACTTTGGTGAAATTTTACATTCTATTGTAAAAAATGAAAACAGTTAATTATAATCATTAAATGAAGATTTTTTTTTTTGAATAAATCATTAAATGAAGATTAACTTCGGGTTTTCTAAATGAAGATTAATTTGAAGTAATGATTCATATTATTTGTTTTATAAATGAAAAAAAGAAGTCTAATTAATAAAAAAATGGTCACATGCACCTAAGCTTGGAAGTTCTTATTTAATTTTAAAGTGATTTATCATGCAGAGCCACAATTGGACGATGAGTAAAAATGAAGCCTGAGAGTGAGAGGTGGTGGTGGTTCTGTGAAAAGTGAGAAAATCAAACAGAGGAAGAGAAGAAAAGGAATGAAAATGTGCAAACTCACACTAGTATGAAGGGAGACTGAAATTACGTTTCGTGCTAGGGGTGCACGATAGTAATCTTACGGGCATGTAATGCAAGCAGCAACCCTTATAATTCATATAGAAAGACATTTGTGTGGCCCAATGTAGAAACGGAGAATGTGTAAGCAAACAAAACCTCAAAGGAAAAAGGGTGTGCAAACAGTAAAATATTGGACATGCTATAGATTTATTTGTTTTCAAAGCAATTTTTTTTATAAAACTCATTTCAAAACATATTTAAATGTATTTGTCGCATAACTCAGTTGGTAGAGACATTGTGATATACAAGAGTGGGAGTTTGAACCCCAAATTCATAACTTCTAACTACTAGGCCGATACTTGAAGGAAAAAAAAAAATCCAGGGGAAGCCACATTCATGCCACGAAAAATTCCAGACTATTGCAGATCAGTTGCTTAACTCGAAGCTACTTGATTCATGGAAATAATGTTTTTCATGGCCTTACCTTCACTCTCCTAAGTCCAGGAAAAAAAAATGAAACAATCATCTGCTAAACGAACGTGAATTAAAGATAATATACGTATAATATAACTGATATATATTGTTTAGATAATACACATATCTAAAAAACCCTTGGTTGCACTCATTTATAAAATAAAATAATAACTTGATGTCCCCATGAGCTTAGCTCATTTGGTAAGGGATAATGTACAATTTGTGCAGGGGTCGGGGTTCGAACCCCAGACACCCTACTTATTCATTTTAAGGTGAATTTCTCTAGCCACTAGGCTACATGACAAAAAAAAAAACTTGACTGAAATATATTTTTTAATGAAAGAAAAGGTTAATTGTGCTGAGTTTTAGGGCTTAAAAGGTAAACATACAGTTTATCAGCTGGGCCATGTTATTCACCAACGGAGTCTTTGCATCAATAATGAGATTAAAGCTCACATATATTTGATATTTTTTCTACATTACCCCTTAATAATTTGGAGGTAATTTACCCCTATCAAAGAAAAATTCATTTTTTTTCATATTTTTTCTTACAATTAAATACCATTTCATCTCTAAATGATCAAATTTCTTCATCTGATTCATTCAATATGTAATCTCCATCTCTTTCGCTCCATAATCGAATTCTACTTGTCATTATGGGTAAATTACCCCCAATTCATCAAGAGATGATGCATCTAGGTCTCACCATTTTGGTTTTGTCTTACAATCAATTACCATTTTCATCTCAATAACAACAAATTTCTTCGTCTCCTTCATTCAACCTGTAATCTTCATTTTCTTCGTTTCAGAATCGAATCATACTTGTCATTAGGAATAAATTACCCTCAAATCATCAAGAGATAATGTAGACCTCACCATACTCGATATATGAGTTGAACCCTAACTAACTCACGCACCCAAGACATTAAGTTTTTGTTTGAGAAGAGGATAAATTTACCAAAAGTATGTTGAATGAATCACTATAATATCAAACATGCACTAATAAATACAATGATCAACGATGCCCGGACACTTAAGAGGATGAAGCCAACACTCATTTAATTAAAAATTGAAGCTTTTGACCTTTGATTTAAACCAATACCAATACACTAACTTGATATGATCAAGCAATTGACTAACAAAGCCCTCATAATGCAAAAACATCATATAATTTAGTACTTTCTAAATATAACAAATGCATGTCAATCAAATAACGTTATACTTTTCTTGCATCACCTTACCTATCTAATAAAGGTCACATAATTATTGAGCATGCGAACAAACCTGGTTAGGAAAAGCAGTAACAATACTTAACCAATATCTAATACCATGTACCAAATACTCTCAAAAAGTGAGCAATCAAAGAATAGATGTTGAAATGCACCCACACTCATTAACACAAACTGGATCCACATTTAGAGTACCACATGATAATCCTCTGTAAGAAGGTATCATTCACGAGTTTTCACATAAAAATAGACACCTTCAATAAAACGTCTTTAATATATCCAAATGACTTTAGAAAAATGGAGAAGTGCCTTCAAGATTGTCATCCATCGACAGTCGATAAGCTTCTTTAACAATATACAACTCACCAAACACATTTCATCAATACCACACATCAACTATATTTACTTGAACATAAATGTTATCTAACAAAAAAAATGCACTCCAACAGTAAATCCCCCTCTCACAGAAACATGCTTCTCCTCCACCTTCACCCCTCACCTTCAACACCTAACGCATGATTAGTAACATCAGTCACTAACACATTCTTGCTAAGGTGTAAACCATACAACATATTAAAATGCTCACGTAAAACCACCCCCATCCACCCACGAATCCCATCAAAAGGATCATGTTTTGACCACCATCGACCATCCTAAACTTACTGTTATCAAACCATTCTACATGACCTATATTCATCCGTTAACAAATCACTGGAGTATCTTTCCATGAAACGAAATCTCTTCTAGATTCACACGCAGGGAAAGTCCAAGGGTCAAGTGGCCCAAGCTCTGGCTTTAGGCCTCAAAATTTTAGGTCAAAAAAGGCCTAAAAAAAGTTTAATTTGATAAAAAATATTATATATGACAACATAGTTTTAAACGTTATGCCCCCGTATCCTCCTTATGCTAGGTTAAACTCTTGGTCTAAATAAAATTTTAAATTTTTTTATTTTATTTTCATGAAGTTTTTTGTAATTTTTATTTATTTTAAAAGACCTCACAATAAAAATTGTTGTAGGCCTCTAAGGGTCCGCTTGGTTCGAGAGTTTTGGATGGGAGGGGAGGGGAGGGAAGGGGAGATTTTTAATTTGAAGTGCTTGATTCAATTTTTAGAAGGGGAGGGGAGAGGAGGGGAGCAAATTTTATTGCACTGCCAAAATTATCCTTAGATTAATTTAAAATCTCAATATTATCCTTATAACAACATTTATTATTTATTAGGTTATATTATTTTTGAAACATCTTTTATTGTTATTATAAGGTTATAGATTGCATTATCTTGTAACAACTTTTATTATTATTAGGTTATATTATCCTTGTAACAACTTTTATTCCATATTATCAACAACTTTTTCTTGTAACAACTTTTATTACTATTTGTAACAACCCTATTACTAATCCATTATTTCATCGTCTACATTGTGTTGTTATCGATTACATCACTATTGTTTCGTTACTTTATTATCCTTATTTAATTAAGTTTAAGGGTAAAACAGTAAAATAATTTTAAAATCCCTCCCCTCCCCTTGCAAACCAAACACATCTTTAATTAGAATATCTCCCCTCCCCTCCGTTAAAATCCCTTCCCTCCCCTCCCCTCCCCTCCCCTCATAATTCTCGAACCAAACGGACCCTAAACATGTTAGGTCCGTCCTGTCCACACACCACCTCACCTTACACTAGGCCATATTTGTGCGAGAACACCTCAAACCACAATCCACACTGCTCATCCCCAACACCAATTTCTGAATACATCAACATAGCAAAAAGGAGAGAACCCCCATATCTTGTGATTGTTTATATAGTTAAAACATTTTATTAGGACTAATTTTCATTATATTTGGAAAATTTAAAGAAAAAGTTTGTTAACTAAAGACACCGTGTTAATTATTATTTTTTCAGAAATAAAAGTATATCTCCCAATTTTATCATATGAAATATAAATATTTAGAAAATAATAATATTGTATATAATATGATGAAACATTAAAATTTACTAACCTAAATTTATTCAATTTTAAAACTTGTGATCTTACCAACATATACAATTGACATATAACTTTGTACTTTAAAACATGTGGTCATGTTTGACCCAAAAAATATGATCATGAATTTGATCTTTAATCGATACACACGAAGTAACACTTGTTGAAAAAAAATCATCCCTCTAAGTCGATCGTGTATCTCAAATGATTAGTCTCTAGTTTTCGACTAAAAAACCTTCAGCAACCAAAAGTAAAAAAGAAAGTATGATCTTCTATTTTCTTTGTTGATGATATATACAAGATTGACAGAGAATTTTGTGGGGATGTTCTGAAAAGATAAAAGAATCAATGTCAAAATCAGTACTTGGCAAAAGTCTAGAGCACAAGCCAGAAGCACATGTCGACCACACGCCATAGTATAGAATTAAGACTTTTATGCTACGTGTCATTTTCATGTATGGTGGGAGCCATTATCCACTAAGTATCAAGTATCCACACTACGTAGCCAGTGATCATATCATTCACAAATTTACACCATCATCTATAAATATGCGAATCACATAGCTAGCCACAAATAATTGCATTGATGCCAATAGGAAAAACAAATTAAAGTATTAAACCTTCGCTTCTTATTGTTCTTGAACTTAGACACCGAATTTGTGCATGATGTGATGTATGTGGTAAACTTTACTTTCAAACCTATCTATCTATCTTCTAGTGCTCCATATTCTATGGTCCTCATGATAGAAATATAATTTCCACAATCATCATCTTAAAATGGTGTGTATAAATTTTTACCAACCTAGCATGTTTATGAAGAAACGGCAAATTAAACTACCCGAGATACTTACATAAATATGTATTGACTTACTCCAACAGTTTGATTTAGTGGTAAAAAGACAGATATTAAACGTGAAGATTTCAAGTTTGAGTCTTGCTAATACATTTAAAATGAGGTTAATGTAGACAACTCTTTAAACCCTAAGTATTATCTGTCTTGGATTAAACATCATTCTCTAACCCTAAATTTTATATTATCATATATTAATTAAAGTAGAGTATATTTTTGAAAGTTTTTTTTTCTTCTTAAAACCATTCATGTTAGTAGTAGCAGTTAAATTAATATTTCTTTTTTCTTTTACTTGGGTTTGAACCCAAATCATCTAATTCCTTTTAACCCTTAACCTCAAATTAGTTGAGTTTTCATTTCACTATTTCAAAATCACTTTTTTTAGGAGAATTTCTGAAAGATCATTGTTTGGCATAATATACATGGAATTATGCATACATAATTATGTATAGACCGAAGTACGAGACTATATATGTCCGAAAAGATCATTGTTTGCCATATATGTATGTCTTTTGTGCTAAATTACATTTCATGGTGATAAGATATGTATGTATCATTATAAATAATCAAATCAGTTGACAAAACAAAAGGCATCGATACAAGTTTATCTCTACACATCTTTTTCAAACTTGATGCTGAATGTTGACGGATCAACTCGTCCACTAGCAGCTGCAATCAGTGTATATGTTGCTTAGATTTCAATGGTAGATTTTACACTATGTTTGGGTGATGAAAAATATAGAGATAAAACAATTTTACGCTTTGAATGGACAAATAATGAAAATAATTTCATATGTATTATTCATAGTAATACAAATAAAATTACTTTCATTATTTGTCCATTTAGATTAAAATTGTTTTGATCTCAAACTTTCTATTATGTGAATTCAATCTCAATTATTTCTCTCTTGTTACAATATCTCGTGGTTATTCGTCCTTCAATTTTGAATGTTAGTGGCCTAAGGTCAAAGTTGGCCTTGGAAAAAATGATCATGATATATAATACAATGACTAGGGGTAGGAATTGAATCCAATCCAATAATCTATCAATTCTATTCAACTAAACTCATCATATCCATCCACAACAAAATATAATTGTTAATGGAATAGATCCAATTCACACCAATTTAGGTAGGTTGAGTCTGTATTACTCTCATTTTTTTGGTCACTATACTCTCAAATGTATTAATTCAAATACAAAGGTCACTAGAGAATCTTTTAAGAGTGCAACCAAAAAAAGGTAGGCCAATATGAAAGTTGACTAGTCAATTCAATCGAAAATGGGAGTTAAAACAGAATAAGTATGACTAAAAAACAGAATAAGTATTTAATTTATAGTCTCTAAAATTATAAGCTGGTATTAATCTAATTTTCTATATTATAATATAGTGGTACACTTTTGATTACAAATTAAACATTACTATAATTGTTAAGTCTAAAAAAGTAATAAAACCTTTTGGCACTTGTTTGTTTATTCTACTTCCACTGTTGAAATTGCAAGTGCATCCAATTCATTAGCTGTGCGTGTGTCTGTTTATATATTTATATATTCTGATTCTGAATGTATAGAATTTCCTTTTATTGGGACATTTCACCTAAACGAAACTTCTGATATTTCTAAATGCTATGCTATACCTTCCGTGACTGTATAGTCCTGTAGGATGTAACCTATATTATAATTAATATTTTATAGTAATTAATTATACAGTGTGGTCAATTATTGAGAAAGCTTGGACTACCTCACATAAGTCTCTTTCAGTTTTTGTTTTGTTCTCTATACATTTTCTCAATCAGCAATAATCATATTTGATGTCCGACAGTAAATGTGGTTGTCTCTTTCGGTTAAAATTTGAACTTTGGTTTTTCATGTCGTAGAGTCTAGTTTCTTTCACTAGACCCAATTTTCGTTGATTCTTTCACTAGTCCTATCAAGTGTTTGTGAGTTGAATTTTAAAGAGTTTTGAAGGGAAAGACTTTATTGAATTAAATTATATTTTAATATATATTTGATATTTTAAAAGATTGAAAGAACAACGTGATATCACGATAGGTATTACGGTAGGTATGTCAGAATCACGTTGACTAACGGTGATTTTGTAGAAACTATAAAGTGTGGTTTTTAGAAAATTACGGTAGATCGCCGTAATTCTAACACACTTACCGTAACACCAAACATATAGTATATAATTACGTAGTTATTTTAATTTTTTTTTTAAGTTTCTAAACTCATTCGTAAATTGTCAAAATCCAACTCGTAAATACAAGATAGAACTACATGTTTTTAAAGTTTTTACTCAAAATTTTTAATATTGTTGTATTTTTAAAGTCTGAATTCCATACAGAGTATTAAATATACATCAAAATATAATCTAACCCTCCAAAGTCCTCCCTCCAAAATATCTAAAAACCAATTCACAAACCAAACTCTAAGATTACAGTGCCCGGATCATATAAAAACAAATGCAGAGTTGTTTGATGATTAACTATTAGATTCATTAATAAGTTTCAACTTTTGACAGGATGTTACATTAGATATATAGAATATCAAGTTAGATCTTTTCCAACTTGTGTAATTCGTTTTATATGCTGAAATGATCGATAGATTGTTAATTAATGTAGTACTATATAATATGGTATCAATTGATATTATATGCTATGTTACGGGTATCTTATCATTTTACTATTGTTTTGTTGTATAAATATCTAACTAATGTTACAAATTTTATAAATGTTTGTATTTATATTATTCATTTATTTTTACAAATGTATATATTCTTTATTCACTTTAATTTAAAACTATAGTTTTTTGGCTTAATTGCAGTTTTAGCCCCCTAACTTTCTTAAAGTTGCGATTTTGACCCCCTAAGGAAAAAACTACAAAACCGCCCCCTAAGTTTTGCATCTGTGGCAGTTTTGACCCCCAAGGCTGATATTGACTCGGTCTACGCTGACGTGGCACCCTAAGTGAGGTGCCACGTGTTATTTGTTTTTATTTTTTTCGGCCTTGGGGGCCAAAACTGCTACAGTTGCAAAACGTAGGGGACTGTTTTGTAGTTTTTTTTCTTAGGGTGCCAAAGTTGCAACTTTAAGAAAGTTAGGGGGCTAAAACTGCAATTAAAACTAATTTTTTTTAGGGAATAATTTATTGACATTTTATTTCAGATATTTAGTTATTATTTTGGCACTATTTAGGGAATGAAGTGATAGTTGTAGTAAAATATATCTATTTTTGGGAAATAAATTTTGTCCAGCCTTCTTCGTAAATCATAATAATTCATACCTTGATTTGTCAAAAAATAAATAAATAATTCATACCTTGATAGAATTCTACATATATTTACAAAGAGATGTGAAAATGAGTAACGAATTTTTCCGGATTTTGTAATCTGGAAACTTCAAAAAATAGGACGCGTTACGTGATGTTTCCGGATTTCATAATCCAGAAACCCCCTAAACACCGACCTAGATCCCCTGCTGTAACTGCTTCGCAGTTTCATGCAGTGGTTCATCTCAGCCATTGAACATTGATCCAACGGTTAAGATTGTTCTGCCAGTTTACACACACTTTGATCTCAACCACTAGAATTTGATCGGATGACTGACATGCTTTACAGCACCTGCTGTTACAGCAGGAAATCTGCTTCCCCTAAACACCCTTTTTCAAGGTAAAACAGTTCAGATTATATAATCTGAACTGTATCAGCACAAATTCTAAACATGTTTGTAACATGGATAGTCATTTTAAGGACAATATTAATCTTCCTAACTCTCATCCTTCTGTTTTGAGTCATTGTTGCCTGTTCTTAGTCAAAAGTCGGGTTTTCGGGCTACTTGATCGGATTGCTCCGAAACTTTTCCAGAAAATCAAAAAAAATTCAAGGACCATGACTCCCTACAAGGAACTTCTTACGGGACTCCGCCCCTCAAAATCCAAAATTTCATCGTTTAGATCCATTTTTCATTTTTTTTTAAATTTTTCATATTCTCAGAAAATCCGAAAAAATTTGCATTAGTTTTATTTGATTTTTAAATTTTTTTGGTGCTATTTTTATATTTTTATGATTTTATTTGACAGGTTTTTATCATTTTTTACTTTGTTTTTTTGTTGTTTTTAAAAGCAAAACTCAAAACTGCTGAACTGGAAGAGAATCTGATGGCTGATCATACATAAGAATTGTCCGAATTATAAAATCCAAAATAGTAAACATGAATCCGGATTTTAAAATCCAGAATGCACAAAGACATTTTTAGAAATTTTACATGGCGCGGGAGAAGACGATTTTCTTTTCCATATTTCAGTCGCACGTGCTGATGTTTCCTTCGAAATTGGTTGGTTCATGATTGACAAGAATATTTATTATTATTTTTTATTGCTTTATAATTATATCCCATGAGTATATTATGGATGATGCGATCTTCGTTTTATACCGGAAAAGCCAATCATTATTTACCCAATGACTTTGCAGCCAACTTAACCACAACTTGTTCATACTTATTTTTTTGTTAATTTTTTATTTTGTTGCTAATCACAACTTGTTCAGCACAAGTATCATAAGTACATATGATGACCAAATTAAACACATTATTAGCAATAATTTTCTTAGTATATATAACATAATTGATGTTGTGTCAATACACAAAGTTTTACGTTGTTTGGAATCGAGGTTAAGTTTTAATTTATGAACAGTCACTTTCCTCAACTAAACGTAGTTTAAGCACGAAATCGTGACCATTCGTGTAAGACATAAAACAGACAATAACTTCTCTTTTTTTTTACCGAAAAACAAACAATAACTTAGAAAAGCGGTGCAACATACCTTTTTTTATCCCATCCAAATTGATATTATGGAGAATGAAACCATAGACCCACAAGAGAAACATATTATAAGGTCAAGTCAACACTACCAGAACAACTCAAGTGGGTTCCGGTGCAACCGACTTAAGATCGGAACAAAGTTTAAAATAATAAAAGAATCAACATTTTTATTCTTGTATTACTTTATGTTATTACAGCTAGTCCTTAAGCCATATCTATCTATCTATATATGTACCCCACACTATATAATAAGTCCATACCGTATCGGTGCCTTTGCTGGAAGAAAGCATCTTAATGTCTTCATTGCTTCATCAGTTACAAAAGGACTAGAAGATAAAGAACAAATAAACTAAGGTCAGTTGCTATAATAATATACAATATATTTATAATTTAATCATTGTTTTTCATCTACCTTTGTCTGATGTATCAACTATGTATTATTAATATAGTAAAGTTGTGACAGGTGCAGTAAGTTATAAAGATGATTTCTCCATCAAGTCCACTAAACATCAACATGGATTTTGGTGAGAAAAAAATGGAAATTGAAAGAGATATTAATCAGAACATGGAAGAAAGGTTGCCAGTTATAGGAGCTGAAGTAATCCAATCTGATGAACATTGGACAGAACACATAACAGTGAGAGGATTGTTTGTGAGTATGATGATTGGAATAATATATAGTATAATAGCAATGAAGCTGAACCTTACAACAGGAATGGTTCCAAATTTGAATGTCTCTGCTGCTTTACTTGCTTTTGTGTTTGTAAGAAGTTGGACTAAAGTTCTTGAAAAAGCTGGCTTTGTTTCTAAGCCATTTACTCGACAAGAAAATACCATCATTCAGACTTGTGCTGTTGCTTGCTATAGCATTGCTGTTAGCGGTAAGGTTCAAAGCCTACTACATATTTATCATTTTCAATACATACATCATATATTCCGTTTCGTTAGAAATCAAGGACATAGTAGTACAAGCTTATAAATCTGATCATGTTCAAGTAAGGTCGTTTCATACACACATTTATTATTTTTCATACTTCAGTCGTTAGCGAGATTCAGCTAAGGTTGAGTCGATCGAGAGTGTAGTCGAGTTCGATCTCTAACTGAAACAATCATTTTTGTCCGACTTTACTTACCTCTTGACAGAACTCTGGATTAATTTGCGCTTGTGTGTGTTGCAGGAGGATTTGCTTCTTACCTGTTGGGATTAAACAGGAAGACATATATATTGTCTGGAGTAGGCACTGAGGGTAACAACCCAAGCGCAGTTAAAGAACCTGCATTTGGTTGGATGTCTGGCTTCCTTTTTGTTGTTTGCTTTGTTGGACTCTTTGTCTTAATTCCACTCAGAAAGGTTTGTAGTATAATACTTTGGACTCCTTTTTGTGCAAAATTTTGGATATGTTTCTTTTCTTTCCATCTTTCAGTACTTTTAAAAGTTAAAAGAAACTGCAATTAACTAATAGGTCTTGTTAAAGAGTGTCCCCGGAGCACTTTTTAAACATTTTAAATTAAGTAATTATTCTTTAAAAATGTCTTAGTTTTTCAATTTTCAATACATTAATTACACAATTTTTCATAAAAAATTACTGTTTAAGGTCCTTAACTAGTGCCCCAGGCACTGGTTAACATTTCCCTAATTAATATTAGATATTGGATACATACATATATAGAGCTTGTTACAAACTCATACAAGTCAACAAGACTACCAAAAATTTAGTGTCTAATTAACGAGTTGAGATCCTCTCCATTTACGATTCTCTTCATTTCTGCCATTTAACTTTCACATTTTTCTGATTCAGGTTTTGATAGTTGACCTCAATTTACCTTATCCAAGTGGCTTTGCAACAGCGGTTCTCATCAATGGTTTTCACACACAGGATGATAAAATGGCCAAGTACTATAAAATCTCTTATTATTCATTCATTAACTTTTATTTGTGCAATTTGGAAAATGAAGGTACTAATTATAATCACCATCTTATATTATAACATTGCAGGAAGCAAGTGCATGGGTTCATGAAGTATTTTTCGATCAGTTTCTTATGGGGTTTCTTTAAGTGGTTTTTCTCAGGCAAAGAAGATTGTGGATTTGAACAGTTTCCAACCTTTGGATTGCAAGCTTGGAAGAACACGTATGATTTAATATCAAGCATATTATATATAGTTGGTTTGGAATGAGAAATCTTGCATTGCACTTGTTACTAATCTTATTATTTGGATGTATTTATGCAGCTTTTATTTCGATTTTAGCACGACTTTTGTGGGAGCAGGAATGATATGCTCCCATCTTGTGAACTTGTCTCTGCTCCTTGGAGCTGTGCTCTCTTATGGAGTAATGTATCCGCTCGTTGATCAGCGTAAAGGAAACTGGTTCCCTGAAAACTTAGAAGAAACTAACATGAAGGGTTTATATGGTTATAAGGTTTTTCTATCAATTGCTCTAATCCTTGGTGATGGCGTATATACTTTCACTAAGATTCTAGTTTCAACTGTCCTTGGCGTACATGAAAGAATCAAGAGCAAGAACCATAAAAAGGGTAAAGAACATAGTTTTTTTTACCCTTTCTTCTTTTTAATCTTTTAAGAATAATACTAATATTAATATATGAGATATATCTAATGTTGAAATCATTTTCTTACCTTAGAATTAGCTGCTGATGATCTGCACGGGAATCCAAATGGTGACCTTAAACAAGCTCAAACATTCTTGAAGGAGAGCATTCCAATGTGGATCGGGGTAGTTGGATATGGCGTTTTTACAACTATTTCGATAATTATAATCCCGCGCATGTTTCCCCAGCTGAAATGGTACTATGTCATTGTTGCTTACATATTCGCTCCATCTCTTGCATTCTGTAATGCTTTTGGAGCCGGTCTCACTGATATAAACATGGCATATAACTACGGGAAAGTTGCACTATTTTTGCTGGCAACTGTAACAGGAAAAGAAAATGGTGTAGTGGCAGCACTTGTTGGGTGTGGTCTCATTAAATCCGTGATCTCGGTGTCTTGTAATCTGATGCAAGATTTCAAAACTGCTCATTGCACACGCACCTCTCCCAGGGCGATGTTCGTATGCCAAGTAGTTGGCACTGCGATGGGGTGTATATGCTGTCCTCTGAGCTTCTTCTTGTTCTACAAGGCATTTGATGTGGGAAACCCACATGGAGAATTCAAAGCCCCTTATGCACTAATTTACAGAAACATGGCAGTTATAGGGGTTCAAGGTTTCTCAGCACTACCTCGACATTGCTTGCAACTTTGTTTTGGGTTCTTTGCTTTTGCAATAGGAACAAACATGTTAAGAGACTTTTCACCCAAAAAGATTGGGAAATGGATGCCACTACCGATGGTCATGGCCGTACCATTTCTGGTAGGGGCATACTTTGCAATTGATATGTGCACGGGTAGTTTGGTTGTGTTCGTGTTGCACAAGCTTAACTCCAAGAAAGCAGAGTTGATGGTTCCAGCAATTGCCTCTGGACTAATTTGCGGGGAAGGACTGTGGACTCTTCCTGCTGCTATTCTTGCTCTAGCGAAAATTAATCCGCCTATCTGCATGAAATTTGTTACTTCATAAAATTTAACCCAACACATAAAGCAATGTAGAACATTAGCTAGTGCACCTTTCTTTTTTGTTTTCTTTTTTTGTCACTGTTTGTGGCGTTGTGCACACTCTGAAGCACATATCAAGTTCAATACAGAAGAACATTACCATATACTGTTGGCATTAATACACAGTTTTAACATTACAGAATTCTGACAAAAATAACGCAGGTTTCTGGAATACAGTTCTTGCTGCAGGTACATTCTCACCCCCAAGAAAACTAAAAGAAAAATCCCTTCCTTGAACAATCATGATTTTTCAGCCTTACCAATGTATACCAATGAAGTATCAAGTTAGAGGATCAAACAGGGCTCAGCAGCAAGACATAACAGATGTAAAAGGTCTAAACCACACAAATTTTGAAATTCTTATAAAATATGAATTATTGGCAAAATCCACAACATTTAATGAGATGGTTAATGTGTAAACTCGATTTTTCAATTGTGTTAAAATTATTTCATACATTACTCAACATTATACACATGTTCGCAGAAACGTGCAAAAAGCTGATGATGAGTTCTTAGTCAATTTGACATACCAAATTGGTAATACAATTAACAAAATTACAATCATCCTGTTATAATACCCGCCAATATATCACTTTTGCCTCGCACATAAATAGTGTAGACTAAACGAATTGCATCCAGCCATCCATCCAATGATTCCCAAGAATCAGCAACCTTGATAAAGCAATGTACAAAAATGAAAATTAGTGCTGCAACTTAAAAAGCTAAAGAGATTCTCATGCTTACGGCTTGAGATGAAGCACTATTCAAAGATTTTATCAACCCTATAGAATCTTACTAAAAGTTGGACTTGGCAGAACAATTTTTAATTACATTGGTCTTGAGTTGGGGAGGGCCGGTCACTCAGGAAATACATGAGTTTATCCTTTTATAACAAAGCACAGTGTGCCTACTAGAAGCGTTAAAAAGATCAAGCCATCAAGGGGCTGTTTTGACCATTTCAATAGTACAACAAGAGTGCAGGTTCACACAATTGCATTACCAATTCAAGTTGAAAATTTATTACATTATATTATCAGATACACTGTCAACGAAAAACAAGCCATCACAAAAATCGCAAACTCAAACTAATGTTACAAGTTGTTGGGACAATCAAGACTGCAGAAGTGGTAATTTCATTATTGAATGTGGTCTTTGATTATGTTATAATGAAAGAGTTCATGGCTTTATCAGTCCACAATTGCTCTATACTGTCTTTGGTTAAAATTTATTTAGTGCTCTGGATTAAACAACCTACAACAAGTGTAGAGGAAGGAAGCAACAAATCTATACAATACAAATACACTCAGGTCAATGAAGTGTTGCTTACCAAGTAAATTGATCCGTGAACTGTATCAATGCAGAGGCCAGCACCAGGTGGCAAAGTCAGATCAGCACATGCTGTTACAGAAACAATATCTGCTATTTCTACTTTGATAGTCTTCTTATCCCCATTCATGGCATCTCCTGATCTGGTTGAGAGACTTTGAGATAATTGCCTTTGTTCAACTTTGGGTACCTGTACGAAGGGAGGCATGTAAATTATTTTATTTAATTTTTGGATTTCTCATACCAGAGCCTAGAGGTTATCCAATGAATTGAAAACTTAATGTGAGTAGCCTCTTAAAAAAATTAAATTTGTTCTTCAAAAAAAAAATTAAAAAAAAAATCATTTTGTTGGCCATTACCTGCTGAAGCTTTTCGTGATCCAAAAAGAATTCTGATCGTTTCCAGTCATTATGAGGTGCAACTATTGCCCCCGCAGGAGGTGCGGTTAAATATCCAACTTTAAGGTGTGGTAGCGGTAACTGTGAAAATTCAGTTCTGTCAAAGTTTGTATATAAATGAATGATTACATAACTAGCACTCACATTGTATATAATGAAATAACTATACCATATAGCGCATCAATTCAAGTAGAAGGTAAATTAACTTCTAACAGAAAGATAGGAATAGGGATGAAATCCAATAAAACAACTATACCATATAGCGCATATCAATTCAAGTAGAAGGTAAATTCACTTCTAACAGAAAGATAGGCATAGGGATGAAATCCAATAAAACAGTTTGGTTACTTAACATATAAAAAATTCAGAAAGCTTGAAAGAGAAAATGTATGTCATTTAAATTAAGTTCTGTCGCACATTGTTATGTTTTCCCAGATTGAAAGCTACTACAGAAACATGGTTTAGGATAATATGTACTCACCATAGATCGTACCAACCGCAAGGCACTGCTATATACCTGTCACACACCAAAAGATTATGGGCTGCTTTCATGATATAAGTTGCAAAAAAAATTAATAACAGGACAAAATAGAAGGATAAATTTAACAGAAAAGCACATGCTTACTAGACTAACAGCCTTTCCAATCCAAATAATGCACATAGCCAATAAATATTTGTAAAGGAAGATGATTAGACAATAGCTTCTTACTGAATAGTTTGGTTTCAATGCATGTGCAGCTGCAATATATATTGCAGATTGGCTGTACAATTCATTTGGAGAAACTTCTTGAGCACTCACTGACCCCCCTGTTCTTAAAGTGTCCTCTGCTAATCCGTACTGTAAAGTCATTTAGCAAGTCAATTATACATTCTTAATATTATTTGTGTTGCGTGTCAATCCAAGATAACAGAGCATAACATGTCATTGAATATGTGAAAAATTTGAAGAAATACTACCAGAACAGTTCCAAGATTGTATATTGCCCGGTGGAAATCAAATTGCAATTGTATAGCTGAACGGAACTGCATTGAAGAATAAGGTAAAGTTAAAAGGGGAAGAGAATAAATTATATTCAAAGGATGAAGTTGACGTAAATGTTTGTCACTTCCATGTGATTCCCTTCTAAAAAATATCTACCTTGCTGATAGCAGTTCGTACAATTTTTTGCTTTTCTCGAGCAGGAACAATGGCGCTGAGTTCCTAAATTGGAAACCAAATTTTCAGAAAAGAAAATACAAAGAAATTAATTGAGAATTTCAACAAGAAAATTATAAAATTATAAAGTACAATATTTGAAGGGGAGCCTTGGAAACAGTTATGAATGTTGTCATATGACTAGAAGGTGACAAATTGAAGTAATGGAACCAGCCTTTTGCAAATGCAAATCAGGATACCAACAATAAACCCACAATTGGTTCAACCCTTCCTTGTAGTTTACCATAACAAAAGTTTTATAGGACCAAGTTCCCGTATTGTAGTTTACCATAACAAAAGTTTTACAGGACCAAGTACAATATTTTGCCAAAAGAATTCTCAATATATAGTGGAATGTACTCTGAATACGAAAAGATAGCTGGGTATGATTAACGAAAGGAATAGGTTTTAAAACGAAAGGAAATGTATGGCAATTCCAATGGTACTAAAAGGTTTTATTTCCATTCTATTTACTTTTGTTTTAACAGAAATTTCCAACATAAACTTGACTGACACCTGTTTTTTTTACCAAATTTTACACGGCGGGCACTAAAAACTAAAAGAGGAGATTATATTTGACAATTCACAGCCAAAGTAAAACTATGTTATATATATATTCAGACATAGATCAATGACTCTGCTAAGTTACTAAGGTTAGGTTGTTAGCTGAGTAATGTTCTACAAGGATGCTTGAATATAGAATTGGATGAGCTAGTAGTGGTACATCAGCACCAAATGTAAAGCAAAATAGGCAAGGGTTCACATTTTCCAATAGGATTTTTTTGGCACCCTAGTCTTGAAATACTATCAGGTAAATCTATGAAGTTGTTGACAAAAAGATTATAAGGAGTATAACTATCATGAGACTTCAAGAAAGTGAGAAATTCAAGAGGGTTGGATAAAAGACTATGGAAGTGGACATTTCAAGATTTAAAAACTGGTACAAAGATTAAGTTATAGCAATAAGTCTGATGAGCATAATAATAGATCAAACTTGAAACAGTAATACGACTGACTATAGATTGAGAGGATAGAAGCATGTTCTTAAAGCTGTCATTGAACAGAAAGCATGCAACTAAATGACAAGGTACTGTGTAATCTTGGAAGAGGAAGAAAATACTTTCTAGCAGTGAAACAAAATATATTGAACCAAGGCATATGGGAGCTTGCAAGAGGTTTTAGGAATTAGGAAAAAGACAATAAAATCTCCAATGAGAAAAGTTGATCAAATTGAAGATAGTTCAACTTCAATGAAAACTGGGGCATGTAGACCCACGAAAACGGAGAAACCATTAAAAACAGACCTTAAACAAAATTCTTCTATAGATTATGTTTTTTATGAAACCCAATGGCATTGATCGACATTGACTGATCCATATATCCCAGTCATGCCTAGCGTTTGAACAAATTGTTCCAACTACATTAAATGTACAAATAGCTACACAATCAATAACATAACATCGATGACTGATTTGACAAAATGAAAAATAGTAAAACAGGTAATTATGAAATCTGACTGTCTTGATACATAGAGGTGTGCAGCGCGTATGTATACATGATAACACTCTTGGATAGGCAGCATAAATTACCAAAGTGCTTTTGGTATGAAATGAATTTTCCAGAAGTTAAAAGCTCCAGCTCATAGAAAAGGATGAAAATAGTTTTTTAAGACCATTCTAAGAAGCCAAAGATTTTTATTTCTACAAAAGTTACATTTTCATTTCATGTGCAAATAAATAAATAAACACACTTTTAACTGAGGGGAAAAAACCCCTAACAAGCTATTAGAAGCATGTCATCATAAAATTACAAGATTTTATTTTTAACATAGTTTGTATGAAGTGTAATGTTTGTACACTCAGAAATTAAAAATATACCTGAAGCGCAAGTCCCCAGTTATTAAGCGCCTGAAATAGATTCGATGAGTCAGTAAAAGGGGCTCAAAATGCAGAAGAGCAAGCTTGTGAAGAAAACTTAAAGGTGTATAGGAATAGAGTGAGTGAGTACAAGATAAAGCAAATATTTACTGGGGAGACAAAAAAAAAAGAAGCTATCAAAATAATGTTCCTGTTCAACAAGAAGACGCTAATCAAACTTTCAACAAAAAAGAGAGAAGAACCTGAGGACTGTTCCAGTTGAGTTGGACTGCTTTAACATAGTTCCCTGTTGCCTGGTAAAAATAAAAATTTAACAAAAATTAGACGGTGTAATGATAATCCTCTATAAATCAGTACCTAACAAAACTGATAAACAAAAAATTGAAAAGTTCTTCCATTCAAATTCAATATGAATTCATCTCTGTAACAAACATCATTTAATAGGTATCAAGGGAGTGGGTACAAGAAAAAGAGCTTCCAAAAATCATATCAATTTCCCCAGAGCCTAAATATGCGTAAAAGTGTGAAGCCATTTAGTTGAAGGAAGCATATAATTTTTCCTAACCTGTTTCCATAGCTCTTCAGCTTCCTTTGTGCGGCCTCGCATCTTTGCACGATCAGAGATTGCTATTGCCCAATTGTAGTAAGCCTGGATACAGTCAGACAGGGGATTAAAACTAGAAGTAACGACACATTTTTACATCCATCGCTCTCTGTGAAAAGCAACGGATAAACTAGGAAATAGCTGAAAAGTTAGTTGATTAATTTGAATTTGATAAAATTAGTTGTTGAACTAACTAATAAATATAGAATGACATAAAAAACAATTATAATTTTTTATATAGAAATTATAAATATACATATATTGAATAGTTATTGCTTTTAATATATTTTTACAAATTATTAATCCACTTAAAAATTAAAATAATATTTTTCAATTTTATTTTCATTTTTGAAATTATTATCAAATTATCAAATGGAATGGGATAATATGAATAAATTTACATTTTTTTTGTTTTATAAATAAAAATCTATTGTGTCACTTTTATCCTGCATATGTATTATATATATTTTGCATTACATCCAATTTCAAGATTGAAATATATTAGGGCTGAAGTTCATTTAATAAATCTTATGAGCATGAAAATTTAACTCCGTTCAGCTTTGTCAATAGCTCATGTAAGAGTAAAATATTAATAATATACATTGATATTTATTAGTCCTGCATATGTGTGCAGACCCTCATTTAAGATTTTCTTTAGTGGTACTTTGTATTAATTATATTTATATTTATATTCTGGCTCATTTAGGCTTAGCTAGTCTTTTAGCTGTGCCCAGGCATGCTATTGTTCAGCTCATTTACAACTTTAATTTTAGGTAAAAAATTATCACCCGTTCATCTAAACATCATACAACATGATATATCCTTACATACATCATGTAGTGTGGGACAAAGGCGAGTGGCCTCATCATATTTTTTGCAAGCTTCCTCAAGCAGAGCATCTTTAGAAGGTGAAGTGGAATCCGGACTAACATTATCCGCACTTTCCTGCATGCAAACAATGAATGAATGAACAACTTCAAAGCTTGGATCATGCATAGCATATTTATTATTCAAACTAATAGCATTTAGTATGTTTGTAATGAATATCCAAGGATTTTTCGTATGTAAAATAATACAATGTTGCATGACAAAATGCAAAATACACGAGGTTAATGCAAAAAACTATTAGCTGACATAAGTGTACAAATAAAACATCATCCTAGAATAGTTCATACTGAATAAGTTTGATAGCAACTGGTATTTTATTAGAAAACATAGGGAAAATCTGTATTGACTGCAGCATTGCGAAATTTCGAAGGAACATAAACCTCCCTCTGCCCAACGGCCTCAAATCTCAAAATGACAAGATATCTCTCCCTCTCAACAACCCCTCTTCTTATTAGTAGGCAACATACCTTTTTACCTAATTATTTGTAGCCCCGAACTAATAAGGGCCTGTTATCTACAGGCATAAGTTTTGTGGGACTGTTTGGGAGAACTTGTGAAAACGGTTTATGCCAATAAGTTCACCAATATAGCTTATAAAAACAGCATATAAAAAACAATTACACTTTATCTTATCTTTTTCTATAAAAATAGCTTATGTAAGCTTATACCTAAGCTCTTATTATGATAAGCGCTTGTGCTGTAAGTTGCAAATACGCTGTTTATCCAAACGGGCTCTAACTCTGTCTCATGTAAGTTCAACTAGGCTCCAGTGTTATCAAATAACGTCCATGACAGAATACTTGCCAACTGCTATAGCCAATTTGTGAAGCATAGTGGCAGCATGGTGTTTTATGGCGGAAATGAAAGCTTAAAATAGTTTACTTTTTGCCTTCTGTCATGATCCACCATACGCAATCAATAACACTACTAGGCTCAAATAATAAACTTAGTCACCCACATGCATCCTCTCTTACCAATACTGTGATTCCTAGACGTTTCTCCTAGAGTTCTCTTTTTGAAACTTGCAACCACTTAATTCTCCAAGATTGTCTAGAATGTGTTTCTTCTTTCTTGCTGAACTCATTTCAATGTCACTACCCGCAGCTCCAAGAACAGAGCTTCAATACCACTTGATAGAAACATGTCTTATTTAGTATCCCAAAGGACCCAACTCTCAAATGAAATTATACACCTCCTTCTAAGCCCCTCTTTTTATCTATATGTAACATGTCTTGTTTCTTTAATGATTCCAGCATCCAAGGCCCCAACTACTAACTAACCAACTAAGTCTAGCTCCCTCAATTAACAAACCTATCAACGTTGATATGAAGCCAAGTATTCAAACAAATAAAAAGACAATAAAGAAATAAAGTTTACAGAATAATTTAAGAACCCAGCACACTTCAAATACTACATAAATAAATTGACAGATGCTCAGACCTGAAGTACCAATGCCCAATTGTAAAGTGCATCATAATCTTCAGGGTTCCTCTCAATAGCAGCAGCATACCTAGAAAATCCAAGTAAGAAAATTATAAGTTTGAACATAAATTCCCCTGTCCCTGAGAAGCAAAAGCAAATCAGCAATCCCCGCCATGATAGGGAGGGTTCCTAATATTCGTGAAAGATTAGAAAGCATAACGTATTCCTAGCAGTAGGTAGAACCTAGAAGTGATTGTGGTACCTCTTCGCAGCAAACGTAAGAATCCGTTGCCTAGACCGTCCCTCCTCATCAACACCTACAACACTGTTTATCAACTCCATAGCAGCATTGTTCTGTTCTGTATGCTGTTGCTGTTGACTATCTTGGCTGTGAAATAATACAATGTAAATATGTATTTCACGCGTACACAAACAGAAAAACACTCTCAAATTCAAATAATTATTCCCATAATTCAATAATGAGCTTAATTTTCATACACCGTCACTGTATGAGTTTTACAATGTCAGCATATGACAACCAACCATATGAGTTATGTTAGAATTAGTTATGATAAAATTCAAACATTTTTAATGATATGACAGTTATGACTAATTGTCGGTGTAAAAATGTTTTTTTTTAACTCGGTATCCTGCCCAAAGACCGACTAATCCGGGGACTAATCCCACCGCCTACTAGCAGAGGACCGTAATGAAGCCAGAGGAAAGTCATGTATGAACTTGTCTAACATAGTAAAGCCAGAGCAAAGCACTATATAGATGACCCAACACAGCCGATGTAAAAATGTTTTACATCGACCGTGTAAATTAATCAAATCCTTCAATAATTCAATATCTATATCTTCACAAATGGCTAAATTAGAGAAATTCCCTATAATTCAATATCTATCTATCTATATCTATATAAATGCTAAAATTGGAGCCATTTCTCAACTACGAACCACTAACACAACCGACACGTTCGATACGAATAGTAATTTAAGAAAATGACATAATTGAATGTAATCAATCACATAACAGTGTCGGACACCGGCCACAACATCTTTGATCGGAAGTGTCGGTGTTACAGAGTTTGTCAATGCATATTCTACAAGTCATTTACTATCCGCAAAATTTATGCTCTACTAATCATAATTGCGAAAGCTATGAAATTGAAAGGTTGAGCGGAAAACCTGTAAGGAGAGCTAACATCTTCTCTTTCGGGTTCAGAATCATTTTTCAATCCATGAAGCAATTCTCTCATTGTGAAAGTTCGACTTCCTTCGTCCTTTTTCAGCTGAGGATGCGGTGAAGAATTGTTACCAACGACTTCATTGGAATTGATCACGGTTTCTTTGAGATCTACATCGCTGTTAACTTCTGGATCGGGTTTTGATCCAGATTCCGGTTCCAATTGTACTTGTTCTTGTGATTCTGGTTGTTGCTGCTCGGTTTCTGGTTGAGGATCAGGTTCGTGATTCGATTTGGATTCTGGTTCGGGTGCTCCGTTCTGAGATTGTGGTTCGGGTGATGGTTGAGGTTCGTTTTGAGATTCTGGTTCGGACATTTTGGGGTGTTGGGGTTTTGGAGGAAAAAGTTTCGATCGGATCAGACTCGCAAACACAGTAAACGCGGGGAAGAAAGCAGAGCCAGTGATGAACGAAGAAGAAGAAAGAATGAATAACAGTGTTTTTTATTTCCTTG
>Ga0228710_1000855_pt1 | contig 42624 bp, 20 predicted proteins | sample MedpolnodulmetaG_FD_177995 | JGI IMG/M metagenome (GOLD analysis project Ga0228710, IMG submission 177995) | Root nodule microbial communities from Medicago polymorpha collected in Santa Monica, California, United States - pink nodules | ecosystem: Host-associated > Plants > Roots > Nodule... | reverse complement strand
GATTGGTGTGGAGACCTAACTGATAGGAAAAGCACTTCTGGCTATGTATTCAAATTCAATGATGCTGCAATTTCATGGTGCACTAAGAAGCAACCAGTCACTGCACTCTCATCATGTGAAGCAGAATACATTGCAGGAACATTTGCTACGTGTCAAGCACTATGGCTGGATTCAGTGATGAAGGAACTTAAGTGTGAAGTGATGAAGCCTCTAACACTGAAGATTGACAACAACTCAGCCATAAGTCTTGCGAAGAATCCAGTCTCACATGGAAAAAGCAAACACATTGAGACAAGATTCCATTTCATTAGAGAGCAGATGACTAATGGAATGATTGAGCTGCACTATTGTCCCACAGAACTGCAACTTGCAGATAGTTTTACAAAAGCAGTAAAGTTTGACAGATTTGAGTTTCTGAGAAAGAATTTAAGTGTCTTTAATATTCGGCAGTTATGATTAAGGGGGAGTATTAGAATAGTAATCGATAACTGAAGAATGCTTCTGAAGTAGTGCTTCTGAAGTGAAGCTTCTGAAGAGTGCTGCTGAAGTAATGCTTCTGAAGTAGTGCTTCTGAAGTGAAGCTTCTGAAGACAGATTCTGATGTGCAGATTCTGATGTCTTCAAAATCACAATGTAGTTAGTTAGAAGAGTTTGTTACAACATCTAGTTGTATATATACACTCTCTTGTGTTGTAAATAAGTAGTCGTGTGAATCAATAAAAATTCTCCATTCATTATTTTCTCTCGTTTTCAATTCTTCATTTTTCTGTTAGTTATTCATCTTGCTCAAAACAACTTATTTTTAATAAGCACTTTCGCTGCGCATAGAACAGAGTGATTGTTCTAACACATGGACATGAATCTCCGCTGATGCACCCATCATCCTGGCAGCACTTTCATACTGCGCGCAAGCCATAATACAATCGGTCTATTGATTTCATCTTTCACTACATTCAAGTTCGGCCTCATACTAGCAAGCATTAAAATGCAGTACATGGTGTACCTAGAGAAAAACTATAAATATATAATCTCTCCAAAAATAAGGTCAAGACGAGTTAGGATCCTCCCCATTTAAAAAAAATGGAAAACTCCATTACTATATTTTTGTGTACATAAATCACACAAATGCTCAATAATTGTCGAGTAAGGATCTCTCTAATTGCTTAAAATTAATGGAGAATGTCATTTGGTGAGAGATAAATACAAAAAAGTAGATAATGGATGTTACAGGGTTGAGATCCTCTCTATTTGACAAAATAAATGGAGTTTGCAATTTGGAGCGAGATAGCCACAAAAAATAGATGGTGAGTCCTACCACTAAGTGGTCCCACCATCATTAATTATATTTTACTTTTTCCAAGATTTTACATGTCTTTATCTCTCCAAATGGAAGAAATGGAGAAAAACATAAATGGAGAGGATGTTACCAGTAAGTGGGTCCTACCTACCACTATTAATTTTTTCAAACTTAATTGTGTTTTTATCTCTCCAAATAGAAGAAACGGAGAAGATATTAAATTGAGAGAATCCTAACTCATAAATGTCATTTTAAAAATATGTGCTATTGTACACACAAAACTACGGTAATGGAGCTTTTCCATTTCCCAAAAGAAATGGAGAGGATCCTAAACAACAACTGAACAAAATAGTGTCGTAAAGATAATAAATTTTGCTTTTAAGGAACTGGGTGCTTTACATGGAAGAAAACTGAAAATGTTCAAGAGTTCAAGAGAGAAATGACAAAACAAACAGAAGATTCCCTCCATCTGCTGTATGTTCTGTTTATTCCATCAGCCTAAACATCTATCGAGGGACGTAAGAGGTCAAATTATACATTTGGTGGTGGCCAAATTTTCCCGAATAAATCTTCTACCCGCTTTGCTTGATCAGCATAACCATCCAGCCCAGAAGTCAGAAGCTGCACTGCTGCTGGCCCCATGGCATTTGTAAGGCTCATTTGGTCCCATTTAACAAGCTGAATATAAGTAAAGAATTACTATAAATTAGTAAAATATTACAGTCGCCAGAATAAGAATGATATTCTATTAGAGTTCTCTGACTGAAGATTGAGGTTAGCAACAAAAACAGAACAGGCATAAGGTTGGCATAACTACTTAGCCTAAGGCAAGCAATGCAAAGTTGATAACATGTTGTATTAGTATTACATTGTCAATGGTACAACATAGAAATCTCAATTTAAGAAAACTTCATATCAATAGAGTGAGGGAAGTTACGGTTGACTAATTTTGAATTTTGGTTTTGCATAGCTTCTTGACAGGGGTATAAAGTACCTTGTTACTAAAAAAAAGGTCCACTGCATTTACCCCCATATAATTTGGTTTAAAAAATCAAATGTAATACCAAGGTGATGGTTGATATAAAAATATTTACTATTTTACGAGACAAAAAATTACTACCCAAAAAAGAGAAATGTCATGTAGCTGAATAATTAACTCTGGGTGTTTGAGATAAATAAAAGGGAAAAAAGATAGAAGTTGATAATCCATCAGAATGGAGAAGTTCAGAAGTGTAAAGAGACTACATAGGTTTTTCTGTTTTGGGTGGGGAACTCAAAAAATCGGCATTGTTTTGTTAACATGTCATCTATGAATATAAATAAAATAAAAAACTCCTTGGAAATAAAGGGTCATGTTTGTCAAAGTCTGTCACGAAATCTGACCATCTCCTTGTCCCTCATATAAATTATCATGGGAGTAACACCTAACAGCCCCAAATACAAAATGAATTTTGAAATTGCTCTTCACCTAACTGGTTCTTGACTTTCCATTATATAACTCAGAAGGATCCAAGGGGCATGGCATTATGTTTTGCAGCTATGGCATGGAGATATATCGATACAATAAGAAATTCCTACAATATTAAGGGAGCAAATGATATTAGAAGCTGAAATCAAACCTCTTCATCACTAAACATGTAGCGGTCAGCGGACTGCGGTGATAGCCTCCTAACAAAAGAGTACTTCTCATCACCAGAAGCAACAGATTCTTTGAGAGACTGCAACACCTTCAATGGAGCTATGATGTAGTCAACCCTAGACAAGAGCAATATAAAGCAAAAAAATTAGGGTATTGTATAAATAAAACTTAAATGAGGAATTAAGTTGGATATGACTGTATGGAAGTCTTTACATACCCCAGAAGACTAAATAGGTCCTGCTTGTTGCGAACTGCTGCTGCCATCAACTTTGACTTATGTCCATACTTGTGAATATAATTGTAAGCCTTTGTGACCTGAAATAAAAATAATAGTAATAGTAATGCTTCAGGTATAAGCTTGATTAGTAATTGACATAAATTTTTAGCCTAGGCTTTGATTCTTGTCTGAACTAAGATGGATCCCACAAGTCATACCAACATTTCTCACTTAAACTAGACCACAAAAATGTATCACATCTCAATTTCTAAGTTTTCACCAAGAGCTTTATCAGTTTATTTTCACAAAAGTAAATCTAAAATCTAATCAGAGTAAGAGCATGAGTGGAAGAGCCATTTTGAACAACAGACCAATGCCAACCCGGGATCCTCTCCATTTAGCTTGGCAGATTCAATCTCTTTGTCACCAGAATGATTGCGCGCCCAGTCCTTAAAATGGCACAAAGATTAAATAAGATTCCCAAATAAATGTTATCTGACAGACATCAATCAAACATATATAGAAATTACCCTGACGCGGCCAACAAAAATTTGAATAACAGAAGCACCAGCTTGAGCAGCAGCAGCAGCTTGGGCAAAGCTGAAGAATAAAACCAGTCCATAAAATGATTAGGAATGGATAAAATGGGGATGGATTCTCATCAAGGTAAAATTTCACATGAACTTATCATTAGAAATTTTGTATCTATCTCTCTCTTCATAAATATTCACAGACTTTGAAAGGATCTCATCTATTTAATGTTTACGAAGAAACTGAGATAACATCCTTCTTGTATAAACGTCAAGAGTTTTCTTTCAAATACTAAGCAAAACAACCTGTAAACGAAAGTTAAATGTGTCTGTATGCCCTCGGATTCAAGCAATCTTGCAGCCTCTATTCCCTAAATAAAAAAACAAACAAGTCATGAGGGCAGTAAGTAAAGCACCAGAGTTTCTGAACTCATCTGGCACTACGATTCTACTTTTTTGGATTACTCACTTGCCAGGTTGAAGGAATTTTAAAGAGCAGACGATCATGAGGGACATTACTATCATTGTACAACTTCAACAAGTCGTGCACCTGTAAAATTGATAACAGTAGCATCAGACTCCGCCAAGGCACTAGGCATGTGTGTTTTATTAAGCAATGAGGTTCAAAAACTGTGAAAAGCTTGTCTCTAAACAGATTGACAACTACATGCTGTCGGGAACTTAAAAGAAATGTGGAGTATTAAGGGTTCAAAAACTGCAATGCTTGTTCCTAAACAGATAGAGAACTACTTGCTGTCAAGAGATTCAAAATGTGTACACAGTACACACTTTAGAATTTACACAAGCACACATACAGATACTTATCTTCTTAATTTGGGATTGTTCGTACGATAATGACACAATAAACTGAAAACCATCCTTTTCGTAAATATGGTAGCAAAACCAGAACTGTTTACATTAATACTAGGGAGGTACCATGGCACTTACTCACAGATGGAGCAGACAAGTTTATTTGAACTTTGTAAATCTGAAACATTAGAAGCGTTTTGATTTGAAAACTCTAAACAACGCATTGAACTTCGAAAAGACCTTAAAATTATAATCTCATGTTCAAGATGCATAGCAATATAATTTTAACATGAAGAGTATCATGAAATAAAACCAAGTACCTTCCTGATAATGCCATGTGTGTCATAAGCAAGACGCGCATCCACTTCAGTTGAAACACGGCCAGGGACAAGCTTTGTCATGTCACTACCAACATTCACTAAAGCCTACAATTTCAACATCAAATCCACGAAACAAAAATTGTAAATAGTTAATTATTACCCCAACAAAAGATGATTAAAAGAAAACTCCTTATTACTACTTCATCTGAAATACAATCCTTTTAATTTTTCAACTGCAGTAATTTATTTTTACCAACATATCCATAATTATGTTGCACTTAACCTGTAATAAACACTACGATGGAAACATAAACTAATTCTAACGTAAACTTGTAAAACAATATCAATCCTTGACAAATTTAATACTACTACCAACTTTCTTAATTACCGTGATTTAGTCAACTGACGAACTAACATGATTGGAAAAAAAATAAGCACCTTGGTGGCAAAACAAGATAATCTTGCATTAGGATCTTGAAGTCCATAACATTCAGAATCAGCCAAAGCCATTTCCACAGCATTCTACAAACAATAATTAAAAATTAAAAAACAACTCACTCACTCAGAATCAGATCAAAATGCACATGTTGTATTTGAAAAAACTGAACTAACCCTAAAAATAGTATCCGGAAGACCACATATCCCCAAAATCAGTGATGAACTAACAGTAGCAGCAGTTGGAGGAAACCTGTGAAGTATAGAGTATAATCAGTTATCAGATCAAAACTACGTAGCACCTGACACTTTTGATCGAAGATGTGTCTGGTGTCCAATATGTGTCAGTATGTCAGACACAAACACGACACTGACTCATTTAATTATGTCATTTTCTTAAATTAGTAGCGGAGTAATACTTAATTAAATGCAAAGAAATAGAAGTAAGAAGAAGGAAGGTTACTTTTGGAAATCATCGAAAATAACGGTATCTGGAACGATCTCGCTGAAAGCGGAAACAGCATCCAATTCAGTGAGAACAGTGTCAGTGGAGGAAGCGCGAATTGGAGAGAAGGAGTTTTTGAAGTTGAAGAGGAGAGTAGGTGGCGGTGTAGAACGGAGGAAGGAGAATGATGCTGTTGTTCGAATGGAAGATGATGATGATGATGATGATGCAGGAGAAGGAGAAGAGGAGATAGCTGCATAGAGCGGAGTTTGCAATGTTGCTGCCATTTCTGGATTTTCAGAGATAAACACGAAGCTAGCTTTCCGACACTATAGACTTGGTTAGAAGAAATTAAGAACTGCCATTAATGAATTAGCGATAAATAATCAATTTTTATCAACTTATCTTCTTTGTTTTTTATTTTTTCACAATATTTGTCCCCGAATTAAAAAAGATGAATGAAATCTCTCCATAAATTTAGTTCAATGATAGAATATTGCATAAGATGTCCAGTGAGCATAGCACAATGCATTATTATATGTAGGGGTTGGGGTTCGAATCCGAACACTCCATTTATTTATTTTATAAAGTGAATTTTAGCCACTAGGCTACCTGACAAAAAAAAAAAATATTGCATAAGATATGTAGGAGTTGAAGTTCAAACGTGGATATCTCATTTATTCATCTTAAAAAGTACTTTAAAAAGGACCAAAATTTTTGATGTTTTTGTTTCTTCTAAAAAGGATCGGGGAAGTACTTTAAAAAAAAAGAATTAAATAAAGAAAGTGATGATTTTACTCTTTTTCTTATGTGTTTATGTACTATTAAAATTAATGTAAAGTGAAGAATAATAATTTGTAAGTAATGTTAATTGCATTAAAGGAAATGATAACCAATACCCAAATGACAGAGTTTAAATAATATAAAAAAAATGTTATCTTAAAACTGTGCTATCTAATTTTTTAAAGTTGAAAAAGTGTTTCTTTTCATCGTAAAATTTGTCTTTTATTTTTTTTTTCATATACATTGATCAAATATCAAACTCAAAACCAGATAATAAAGAGACTCCAATATTTATGGTTTGTATCACAAGTGAACTTTTTATCTTTGAGTTATAAAGATAAATGTTTTTCTTTTAGTAGATAGACGGAAAAACAATTGTTATAAAAAATACATACGTGGAGGAGGCAAAGTTCGAACTCCGATCATTATGTCTGGTCTAACAAAAATAAATACTTTAATTTAAGGTATTAATTATTGTTTTAACAAAAATATTATCGGAACAGAAATTTTAGTATTTGATTTGAAGCAACTATAGCATATAGGTCGTTTTCCTTGCTGTTTGATTTGAAGGAACTATAGGTCAACCAATAGTTAACCTTCGTTCAACGCTTTTCCTCACCCAAATTTTGAGTAGATGCTCCACATCATAGAAATGAATCTTTCGATACTGCTAAAACTATACATTTCACACGTCCTTTTCTATCATCTTGTGATATCCGTCGGGCACTTTGTCACTATTTTAGTCTCTAGCTGAAAGATAAGGATAAAATGCATAAATAAGTGATGAGGATAATATTGGCTTTGAAAAAATAAAATAATTAGAGTATGTTTTGTCCAAGGAAGCTTGAATGTTGCAAATTTACAATCGTGGACATCCTACAATTTTTTTCTTTCAATTTCCTTAAGAAAAACATCCGACTGTTATTTGTGTCATGTTTTCATGTCCTAAATACCCTATAAAGTCTTTCTTTACCTTCTTGTAGAGTTATAGGCTTTTTCGTCTTTGAATTTGTACAAATGGATCAATTTGATCTTCAGATTGATCTCCAGATTAATCGAAATAGTTAGAACGTCCCTTATTTTTATAATGTTCAATCAATTTAGTTCATCCGTCAAGATTCGTCGTTGACAATGTTGACGTGATGTTTCAAGTTAGCTTCCATACACGGAAAATTTGATTTTTTTTTTGAATTTTTTTTAATGAAATAAAAGTTATTACAAATTGTTACACTGTCAAATTGATCTCTGAATTACTCATTAAAAATCAAGTTGCGCCATAAATTATGTGACTTACCATCAAATCAATCACTAAATTATGTATTTTATCAATCAAACTGATCTCTGATACCATCAAATAAATGCTAAAAACTAAAAGAATGTGTTTAAATATTATTTATCACCTTTTACATATTTGAAATGAAGTTTCATCCATGTTGAACATAGTTTCCGAGGTCTTCATGCAAAAGTGTTAAAACCCACTTCAAATTCTCTTTGTTTTCTACATTCTGAAGCATATGCTATTACAAATATGCGGTTGTTTCCATCTTATCCCACATAAGAAATAAGTTGGTCCTCTTAGAAGAAGAAAAAAAGTTGGCCACTGAAATATTCTTTCTAGAAACATCCATCTAACTAAATCAAAGGCCTACAACCTGTCTTAAACACTATTTTATATGCATTCAAGCATGCATAAAAAATGTGAACCGTTGTGGAGGCTGTGGAGTACATTCGTAAGATCTTTGAAAAGATAGAGTGAAATATTCAAAGTAATCCTCTTACTCCTAATGAGAATTGTGGTGAGAATGGTTATATTTTTTGATTTATTCGTTACATTATATAACTAATATTGATCTCTGTCATGCCCTAAACATTGATCCTAATGATATTTGAATCGAAGTAATGCTCTTATTCTCTATTCATTGGTGGTGGTTACAAATTTTTTTGTTTATGCTTGCTAAAATGACTGAATTACCTTTTACGTGGCTTTATTGCTTGTAGAGGATGGTGGTTGAATCTCATTTTCAGCAATAGGACTATAATATAATTTTTTTTTATCATAAGCTTTTGTTTTTTGTATTAATTAGCTTGAATAGGTTTGAGCTTCACAAACTACTTTGATTAGGAAATAAGTTGCGGCTAAACACTTGTCTAGTAGTTGGAAAGCATCATTATTTTCAGATGTTTTCAATATTTATCATATCCACGAGAAGTGCTATTAGAATTTGAATATTTCACTATATCTATTTAAGGATCAGTACATATGTATTCCACAGTCCTTACCACAATTCAAATTTTATTTATGCATGCTTCCATGCATATAAAATAGGTTTGAGATAGGTTGTAGGCCTTTGATCAAGTTAGATGGATATTTTCGGTGGACAACTTGTTTCACATACGGGACAAGATGGACACAACCACATATTTGTAGTAACATATGCTTGTAGATGTAAAACAAAGAGAATATGAAGTGGTTTTTAACAATTTTGCATGAAGACATTGAAGACTACGTTTAACATGGTTGAAACGTCATTTAAAACATGCAAGAGATAATTAATAACGGTTAAACACATTCTTAGTTTTTAGCATTTATCTAACAGTTATCACAAATAAGTTTGAAAGATAAAATAAATAGTTTATGAATCGATTTGATAGTGAGTTACATAATTTAGAGACCAGTTTGATTTTTAATGAATAATTCATGAATTGATTTGACAGTGTAACAATTTGTCCATCTACACATAAAATTTGATTTGAAACTCTGCCAACACTTTAACGTGACACACCATTACTATTAACGGTGAGACTAAATTAATCGAGTGCTATAAAATTCAAAGATGTTCTATCTATTTCGATTAATTTATGGATAAAATTAATCATTTTTGTAAATTCTAGGACGAAAAAACATATGCATACAACACAATATTCAATAAAGAAAGATAATAGTTATAAAGTGCAAAGTGATCTTTAGGGTGCAGTCGAGTATAGACCTTTTTTTTTTTGGTGTCCGGGGTTCGAACTCCCGACCTTACATATATTATGTATTATTTTTACCAACTGAGTTAAGCTTACGAGAATTGACCATTTCATTAGGACATACAATATCCAAATTATATATATATGAGTTTGGATATTGTTGATGAAATTGAAGAAAAAAATATTTCTTTAAATCTAGCGGTCTACGATCAATTGCATGGGAAAATCGGCTATAAATAAAGCATCACAAATCAATAAAAAAAAAAAAAGGAGTTTTAAACGTTTGGAAACTTCAACATGTAATTAGGAAATGTGCATTTTTTTTATTTTTTTTTAATAAAGGAAATGTGCATGTTTTTGTCTTGCACACATTGTCCCAAACGGTTATAATTCACATGACTGGAGAGAGAACAAGAGAAGGAATGGGTGGTACTCAAATATTGATCTCTTTCAACCTCTACCCTTCTCAGTTCTCTCTCAATTTCCCTCTAGTTTACACTAATTCAACAAGAAACGTCACATAGATAACACCAAATACCTAATCAGCAACATGCAATGTCATGTAGGTAACATTTAACGAACTCGAATAAAAAGCTAACATAATTTTTTTTTTGAGGAAAAAAAAAGCTAACATAAATGGTTTGAATCTTATCTTAAAGGACAAAAATGAAACAAAAATATCTAAAATACTAAAGTGAAATCTAAAAATAAGTTAAGGTATTATAACTTAGCCTTTTATATTTTTCTTACTTTTTTTTAGAGGGTTAGCCTCGTATTTTTGTTAATGTCACATTTTAATTTTTTTTTCGTCTAACATAATTTTATATGCTAACGGGGTGAAGACTTTTTTGTTCAAAGCTAACTTGTATGACAAGTGTTTGGTTTTGTTTTATTTTTGAAATATTTCGTAAAATAAAATTAAAAAACTGTACTTCTAGAAAATATTAAAAATAAGGCATGTTCGGTAATTTATTTTTAAAACATGTTTAGAGAAGAAGAAAAACATAGAGAACAACCATTAGAACAACTGGTATAATCCAATCCAAAATAAATATATTTAACCCATTAGAACAAGGCCTAAGATGGCAACAATATCATGGTATGTATGTAGGACAATACCCCAAAATTCTACGGAATCCAATTGCTCCCAATTCCTATTCATAATAACTTAATAAAAAGTCGCTAAAAAAACTTATAAGAAGACATGAAACCGGAGGAAATCATCAATTACAACCAATGTGAACAATATGTAGCAATCATATAAAGTTCATTCCTTCCCATGCTTTCTTTCTTGCTTCCTCTTCCAATTCACCAAGCGTTGGAGAAATCTCATAACCTGCAGGTATATAATTATAATTTGTAATTATAATCTTGCTTAGTTCACACTTAAAAGAACCACATAAGATAAACTATATAGAAAGGTGCTAAGAACGCTCTCTAAAAAAAAATAAGCAAAGAGTGTTGGGATTTGAACCTCAGAGGTGTCTCGGAGAGAGTATAGAGCATTGCTATCTTTTCTCACTGAGGAAACCAATATCCCACAACCTCGATTGCTCTCCCGCAAAACCTAAATACATTCGAAATTTATAGAATTATTATCTGTCTGCAGATTAAAGAGAAAATAGAAAATGTTATTCTAGACTAATTAAATTCAATACCTTGAATGCATCTTCATCAGTTTTATCATCTCCAATGTAGATAGGAAGCACATCATTCATATCGGTTAACCCTAGACATAACAATTTTGTACATTATAATATATCATTAAACACTTTTGTCATGCGGCGTATATAATAATGCATATAATAAGAGGAAAAAAAGAGGTTCTTATATACCGAGAGATTCAAGTAAAAATTCAACAGCTTTTCCCTTGTTCCAGTCAATTACAGGACGGATTTCTAAAACCTATCACAACACAACATAACAAAAAGTTTATAATATAACAAGTTTAAGTACAATATAAAGTTTATGAAGAAACTTGAGTAACAAGTTACTAAAAATTTAATATTAATAAATTAATGACTAGAATGAAAAGTTCAATAGTTATGTAAAGAACAAAGCTAATAATGTATATTGGTAAAATAATGTCGAACATAGGAATATTATACCTTCCTTCCATGAGTTGAACGCAAACGAGGGTAATTTTTCAAGATATCATGGACACGTTGAGCAATCACTGTCCAATTCTGCAATCAATTCAAGAAAGGTGAGAACATGAAATGAGATTAAAAATAAGAAATCGATGGTTGAGGGTAGGCAATTAATCCTTACTTTCTCTTCTACATTACGGTAATGTACAGAAACGCAAAACTTGTGATTCTCAACTTTTGCGCCTTCGATGTCTTTGGTAATATCGATGAGGGTTCTAAAAACCTGCACGAAAACATCCCATCGTTAATTTCTTTTTCAATCATGAATAAAAGATATTAATCATTATTTATTGGAGATAGATTCTGTACCTCATCAATCATAGGAAGGAATTCTTTTGCTGGTTGAAAGAGAGTTATCTCATTTCCCTGTCACATTCAAATACAAATGCTATGTCAACTTCTGAATTTAATGACAGATCTTGTGAAGATCACTTACTAAAACAATGGCAAGGTATCACTATTCGACGCATATCTCATACGGATACTGCAATGGATTCCTAGCTAAGGACTATGAAAGGATGTCAATTATCCATGATCAGTTCGATATTGTTACATACCTGATCATCAGTAGACTTGACACAATCTGGATGGTTTTCATGCAAAGTGTCACTCACAGGGCCAATAATGTCCATCCCATGACTACCGGCATAGTAGAGTTCTGTTAGTTTGACTAAATCGAAAACCTGAAAACACAGTAGCCACACTTCCTAGACTTAATAAATCTGATGAACAAAAATATTTTAAATTAATACAAGCTAGATTGAACAAATTTTAAATACCTTGTCGCGACTTCTTCCACTAATGATTGCTGTAGGGAAACACTTTGCCACTCTTCTCACCGTTGTTCGCATCTAAACATTATTTTGAGAAAGAGTAAAAAAAACTACGTGCATAACACTTAAAACTAAAGAACAAATGAGTTAATAACAATGCATTACTTACAGGTTCAGACATAAAAGCGCAATCTGGATCCTCTACTATAGGTGAAAGTGTGCCATCATAATCGAGAAACATTGCAATCTTCTTATCCTTTGCATGGTCGATGATTTTCTCAAAAGCACCTAGTGCTGAAGGATATTCCAGCTGGAAAAAAGAAATATAAATTAATGATGGCAAGCCATAGAAATATAGACATAAATTAATTGAAACCAAGCATAGAACTATAGGCAGAAATTAATTAGTAGAAATAAATCATACCATCCATAAGTTATAATCTTCCATGTCAAAGTCAATTGAAGCAACCTGAGCGCTCGATCCTTTGAGTACCGATTTCTTCCTTGGAGGCGAAGATGCCTTCATAGCATCCAACCAACCATTAGACCTAACATCATCAAGACTTCCCATATTTTTCTTTGAATTGGATTTTGTATACTTCCCGGGAGATAGCGGTGAATCTTGTTGGGAATAAGCTAACAAACTAGAATGGATTCCAAGCCTTGACTTGCTGACAGGATCAGTAAGAATTGGAGAAGCATGAGAAGGCTGCAAATCCATTTCACCTAACTAAACTACTTAAAAGGGTATGTAACTATGTATGAACAGAGGCAAAAAAAAAAAGTTTGTGTTCAATATTATGATGAGTTTTGTCACAAACTGAACAGAACTGATTTATACGGATCTTTAGCTTAACCAACTCTTTTGTCAATGAAAAACCAAAGCTTTAATGTTTTATTGACACTTCTCTTGTGTGAGCAGTCCATCGAACACGACTTTCCCTGAAAGTTAACAGAGAAAGCAAATTGAGTTTTGTCATGAAATTCAAATAAATATGTAAGGCAGATGAATCAGACAAATAATAAAAATATTAAATCAATACCTTATCATATATCGCATTGCATTTCGTACCAAGGGATAATATTAGTAGTATAATTCTTCTGAGTTTAGAGTGATAATTACAGCACCTACAACATAGGCATTAACCAAAATAAAGATAAATTATAGATCTATGCATAATTGAAATTTTGTTAATCTTGTATAAGCTGACAAGTGCAAATGTTGCAGGGCCTATTAGCATGGTGAGACTACAACGAACGTTTAATAGCTTAAATCGGAAAAATAGGAATTAATGTGCGTGAAATGAAATATGAATTTATAACTGAAACATAGCTTGCAAAATCTTGAAAACACTATTGTCATAGGAAAACAAACAGAGAAAGAACCTTATCTATATAACTAACAAAAAGCTTACAATCCTTACAAGCATGTATGTATAAAAAACTTTCACTTAACTTTAGATTTTCAAAGCAATAGAGAAATATTGATGATGGATATATTTTTTCTGCAATGCTGAAACTTGAAAATTTCTAAGCAATTTATAGGCTGAAATAAATAAGTATATAACAAGGAACATAATTCATGATAACGTATAAATAAAGTTCAAAATAAAACACGCATAGATAAATTGATCGGAAAGGAAGACGGTTACAGATTTTCCAGGGTTATCATGATAAGAGTGCACTCAAGTTTTTCGTGAGACAGAATATTTGTATAAAGATAAAACGACTCGTATTTTGCGTAACTGCTTAAACTTAGATTCACGCAATTAAATATATGATTCCTTTGAATTCATTTCACGTTTCCAACTGCATGAATGCGTGATTTTCCTGACTGTAATGAATCCAAATTTCCCAAAGATAGGCAATGTATCATTTTATATTGTTTCAGAAGATCTGATTCAGATAACCCTGAGTGCATAAAATACTTTCATCTAGTAACACTGTCAGTTATTTAAGCCTTTTAAAAATTTGCTGAGGAGCATTATTTATCTATTCATTGTTGCATAAGAACAAATGCACTAAATGCGAAAATATATTAATGATTAATTGTTTATGGTAACATCTGTTAAAGAAATGAAATAAACTTATGCAAGTGTAGAGTTATAAACACAGGTTCAATGTGGACCGGGATTTTTCTACATTTAGGAAAATCGGGCCGACTAGACGTTTCATCTATAAGATAAAGATCTGACGGCTCATATTTTAACTACACTAAATAAACTTAAAAATACAACTTAAAATACAAGCCGTTACATCTTTATCTAACGATCGAGATTCACAACGGCGAATGTAGATGTAATGCATTGTATTGTATGAGTCACATGTATTCATGATTCCATGTAGTTATGTATGTATTCTTTAGTTGAAACTTATCCAAGCATAAAAATTAAAATGGAGGGGAAAAAAACATGTCAGCCTGTCACTTGTTAGTTGCAGATCCAACCCACGACCTTCACATTCATGTATTAATTATTATAAACTTATAAATTAATATATTCACAACAATAAAATATTTCCTTCATTGACTTGACACTTCAACGGCAACATGAGCATAAATTAAGTACATACACCAAACTCAATCACTCTCCACCACAAAAAAACAAAACCAAACCCAAAAAAAGACTTAAAAGGGTCAAAAACAAAACGAGATTCTGGAAAACATGTGTAAGGTCACCATCAAAATTCATTTTTAGAAGATGTACTTGGTTGGCAGCCATCTGGCTTTGTTTAAGGTCAATGTTGAAAAAAACTTCTGGAGGTGAAGAAAAAGCAATAACCTACAGAAAACTTTTAACCTAAATCAGGCATGAAGACCCACCATCATTAACTATTTAGTACTTTTCTCTCCTTATGCAGGCATGTTTCTTGAAGTTCAACACCTTAGTAGTATAAACTAATGAAAAAGAAAATCATAGAAATCATGTTTTTCCTTAATTAACAAAATAAAGGTAAATTAAAGCTAGATTTTAAATCGCGGCAGCGTCATGTATATCGTGGTTTTCCTTAATTAACATAATAAAGGTAAATTAAAGCAAGATTTGAAATAATAGCAACGTCACAAAATACAAACCTCAACCCTAGAATTGAGATAGTACCAACATCAATAACATCAATAAAACTTAAAGTAACGACACAAATCACCGTTCGTACAGCTTTATTTAACTTAACATAATAAAGGTAAATTAAAGCAAGATATGAAATCACGGAAACGTCACAAAATACAAACCTAAACCCTATATTTGAGATGGCACCAACATCAACAACATCAAAAAGCTTAAAGTAACGACACAGATCGCCGATTGAACAACTTTATTTCAATTAACGTAATAAAGGTAAATTATAGCAAGATTTTAAATCACGGCAACGTCACAAAATACAAACCTAAACCCTATAGTTGGGATCGCACCAACATCAATAACATCAAAAAGCTTAAAGTAACGACACAGATTGCTGATCGAACAACTTTATTTCATTTAACGTAATAAAGGTAAATTATAGCAAGATTTTAAATCGCGGCAACATCACGTATAATATAATTTTCCTTAAATAACATAATAAAGGTACATCAAAGGAAGATTTTAAATCACGTCACCGTCACGAAATACAACCTCAACCCTAAAACCTTAAAGTAACGACGTAGATCACCGTTCATATAACTTTATTTAACAATGAGGATTCAAATCATTGTCTAATTGTCTAATCCCAATACCTATAAGTTGTCACAAATAAAATAAAAACCATCTCTTTCAATGTGTGATTAAAAAACTTTAAATATATTCAATAAAATAAAGCTTTGTAGTGTGTTAAAAGTCATCCGGGACCATAGAAACTAAGATTTGTCAATTACCTATGATAGCAACCGTTTCTGGTTATTTCATCAAAAAAAGGTTGAAACTTTTCATGTGCTATGACCCAAAAAAGGGTAACTTTTTTACACCAAAAAGTATGGGGATATCAGAAAAATAAAATAATAAAAAAACTCATTGAAGAAAAATCAACAACAATAACAACAGCAGATCGTGCATAAAATAATGATTCATTATGGCTATAAGATCAATATAATTAAAATTGATTGAATTAAGGGTAGCATTATGTTTACGCATGATTGATTTGGTACAATTTGTTGATTATAACTATGTAACACGCCACAACACAATGACAACATAATTTCGGATCCTTTAATGATACGCAGAAAGAGAGATCGAAAAAAAACACACCTGATTTATCAGCTACCTTTGTTTTTTTCTTTCAGCGGCGCGGAAAACGTATCAAAAGTGCTGAAACAAAACCATAGAACAATGTTGAATTAATAATGAAATTATACGCAACCATAATTGAGAAACGTAAAAGAGAAAAAGAGAATGAAAAAGAAAATTGAGACCTTGAAATTGAATGAATGAAGACGAGAAATTTAGGAGAGAGATAGATGAAAAGAAAGAGAAGGAAAAAAAACTAGAGGTGGCTTTAGGTATTTATATGTTTGAAGGTTATAAGGAGACTTGCCTATCAAGTTCGTTTGATTCACGTTCCATATTTACCATGATTCTCGCTTAATATTTTATTTTTGGTTACAGATCTTTTTTAATTGATTCATTTCCAAATTTCCTTTTTTTTTTCTCCATTGATTTGATTCCAAATTACTGTTTTTAAATTATTCGATTCTTTATTACTTTGATTGATACGTATGCGTCTTTAAAACTGTATTTTTTTTTAATACATATACGAAGAAAAGTTTAAAGAATTGTAACTCAGTTGCTATGGACAATGCATAATATATATAAGGTCAGGAGTTCGAACCCAGACCACCACCAAAAAAATGAATTCATCCTAGTTTAAGAGATTTTTAAGCAAGTGTATTTGAGTTCGATCTTTGTCTCTTGTGAAAGGAGAAAAATACGACTTCAATGTATAGAATTGAATAAAACTTTGGGATACAATTAGAGTAAAGACTTTTAAGCAAGTGTATTTGAGTTTGATCTTTGTCTCTTGTGGATGGAGAAAAATACCACCTCAATGTATAGAATTGATTAAAACTACGAGATATAATTAGAGTAAAATACACCTTTATGTAGTGATCTCAAGGTACCTCGTAATTTAGAGGTGTGGATTAACATTTTCAATATGGAAAAAACAATACGGGAAAAAAAAATGTAACTAATTAATGGAATTACAAGAGGGAGAATATAAGTTTTAATTACATCCGTTTATAAAGAAATGTTGATGAAGAAAGTGGTAATGAATAAAATGCATAATTTATAGAAGTCTTTGACCTACTTTTGAGCTCTTCTGAAAATCTCCAGGTGTTTCCACGACATTCATTCCAATATAATCAAGAATCCAAATTTTGAGCTATCAAATGTCAAATTTGGCAAACAAAGCTTAACTACCATGTGGCCGAAGCACAAATAATGAAAAATGTTTAACAAGTAAAGTAAAAATGATAAAAACTTCACAAAACCAAGATGAAAAAAACTTTTGAAACGAGAAATCACTTTTGAGTTTTGATCAAAGAATTAGAAACATGAGAATTGAGACTTTCTCCGATAATAATTAAGCATTTCTTCTCTTCGATAATAATTAAGCATTTTAAAATCTATTTGAGTTGGTAGAGTAGTGTTGGCTTTAAATCTTGGAGTGTACTTCTCTCATGGTTTCCGTCTTATCATGAAAATGCCTCCTATTGTGATCCTTCCAAATAATAAAAAGAGCTGAAATCCAAATTATGTTAAAAGTCAAACTAGACTTGTTGGAAAAGCCTCCAAGACCTCTAAACTGAGTAAAATTCCCAATTAACGAACCATGAAGAGCCGTAGAAAAACCTAATCAACCCGATATCAAAAGCCAAAGTTGACTGTAGAAATTACAAGTAAAAAACAAATGATATTGATCATCCACCATGCCACAAGTAGCTGTGCACAAAGTATCATTATTTTATTCAAAATGTTTCTCTTAAGTGGAATTTGCTTAAGGTACAAAACATGATTATAATGGTCATCAACACCAACTTCTGAAGTTATCAAAAGATTATAAACACTTTTAACTGTGTATCGATGGGAAGAATGAAGCTTCCAAATTCACCTGCCAGTCACACCAACCTGCAAAACAACAAGTGGCAGCTGCTCCGCACACTCCCTCACCAACCCCTCTCCTTCCACGCAAACAATCTCCTATGTCACTCCCACACCTCACCATTAGATTCCCACCCTAAAGAAAACATCTCCGCAACTGTGTATAATTTATTAACAACAAAATCAAACAACATAACATATCTAACATCAAAAGATACACCATATAACCACGAGTCCTTCCAAAACAAAGTAGAAGCCTCATCCCCCACATATCTAATAATATTACCCGACAACCACCTATCATCTAACAAACCACCCCATTTGAATAGTTAAGAAATGCCATTAATTGGCAATGATAGACTATTGTTCTTGAAAAAATAAGTTTGTTCGCATCAAGCCAAGTCATGTTGACCGTAGTACGTACCAAATAATAAAGGTCAATGTCATTGTCCAAAACCAATATAAATAGTTTGTAAGTTCATGTCAATCCAATGAGAGAAGCCAAGGTTAAATAAAGTACTCTTATAATTGCCTTTCATAGTAATAAAAATCTTCCAAAGATCTTTGATTATCTCACAATCTCTAAGACAATGCATAATTATCTCAAGAGCATGCCTGCAACATGGACAGTCGTCAGCATTAGTAATACCTCTAACCTCCCCCTTCATGATTTGTCAAAAACTTGTCTTGGGAAATCTTCTAAATGAAAGTTGTGATTTTGGGAGGATCCTTCCAATCCCAGAAAGTAATTTATTTTGAAAATGTAATCAGCCAACACTTTATCCATCTCTCCAATATAATCACAAAGTTATAAATAGTTTTTTCCCAATAAATAAATAATTCTTAAATATATATAAAAAAATCAACTCAATTCGTCAATAAAATTTTCCACGTCTTAATAACAAAGACTGAATTGATTTTTTTTTATTATATATTTTAGAGAGTATTTCTTATATTTTTATTTTTTGTTACAATTATACTTATATATTATATATATTATAATATCAAGTAGAAGATACGATATTTTAAAGACTAATTTTTTTTTTCTTCAATTGAGCCGGGTATTGCTGCAGTTTTCTCTCAAAAGATTTAATATTACTGCATACTTATGATTAGATTTGAATCTAAAACCTCCGATTAAGCTAAAAAAGATATTTAAGTTCTAACCATCTCATCCAAATGTTACTGGGTAAAGGAGAAAATGGTTTTTTTTAAAGAAGAAAATGGTTTATTGAGTACATAAAATAGGAAAATTCATGAACAATAACTAATTAACCGTTTATTGGAAAATATATATGAGACTGCAAAGTATATATAGGAAAGTATATAATATATCTCGTACATGACATGAGTCCTATAAAATTTATATATTTGTTTCCAGTCTTTTTAATTAATTTGTATTCACTTTTAACTCTTTGCAAAGTCTAAAATTGTATGTGTTTGGTCTATTTTTTAGGGACTAAACAACGAGTACAAGTACTGCCTCTAGAAAAACGAGTACAAATGCTAGAAATAAAATTTGATATAACTATAACGACTAAATTTGTTTTTTATTTTTGAGGAAGACTAAATTTGTTTTTAACTCTTAAATAATAATATAGACACATAAAAAATGACTAGTTGGTTGATAACTAGCATAACTTTAAATATTCGATAAATATATCATTTTGACAAAAATAGTCCATAGCATTTCAAGAACTATTCAAGGAGAATATTCAAAATAAGCATTTGATGTTTTGTTTTCAAGTGAGCGGTGACTAAATTTTTTGGTTCTGAAGTGAATGGTTGAGACTTGATAGTGAAGAGTATGATGTGGCGATGTGTCAATCTGGGCCCACAGCACAAGTACGAAATGAATTTGTGCTCATGTCGCTTTTAATCTGAGCTGGCATTCGTCCAGGCTCTAGTTTCATTAGCATTTAAACTATTTTTGGCAAGATGGATCCACCTACTAGCTTATGCTTAACTCCTTAGAATAAAACTTATGCTTACTACTATTATTAGATTTTTTCTATTATGTATAAATTTGTACATATTAAAAAATTTAAAATAATACATTTGTATTGAAACTTACTATTTTATATTAATGATATAACATTTTAGTAAATAATTGTTGTTTTCTATAAAAAAAATTGCAACTTTTAGTTAGTTTAACATGTGTAATATTGCGCATGTTATTATTACTATGATTGGGCAAATATGTGTCGACTCGAATTTACTTAACCAATCTGACACAAGTTTATATATTCAGTTTAGATTAAAACAATCACTTTTTGGTCGGTGAACTTTATAGGTTCTTATGAGTATATTCGATTGATTCGTTATTTTGGGTATGTCGGAACCTGAACTAACTCAACTCACCCGTGAACTTACTAATAGGTTTTTTTAAATAAAGATCCAAAATATTACGAAAATCGCTCTTCTCCCAAACCATTTTGCTCATTTCCACCCCCAAAGTACAAAAAATAACCACAACGCAAGTTAACTCACACTCAGTAGACCCATCGTGACTTAACTTGCGTAGAAATCCAGCGTGAGTTAGCTCTCACTCGGTACCAGCGTGACTTAACTCACATTGCGTTATGTTTTACGTTAGATCAACAACACGATATACTTGATGTTGGAGTAGAAACCCATTGTGTTTCAAAACCAAGCAAAATTCAACTTCTCCCTCCAAACTTGAATTCCCACGGATTCAAGAAAATCAAGTTCAACTTCTACTCCAACATCAAGTAAAGTGATTATGATCATTTCACATTTGTATTTTTGGTTGTAATGTTAGATTTTTTTTATAAAAGTTGTTAAATTTTAGGTTTTTATGGTTGATTTGCATGTTAGATTTTTGCTTGTTAATGATGAAATTAGTTAGAAATTTGATTGTTAGTGTTGATTAGAGTAATTTTTAGTGCAATGTGATAGCTTAGAGATTGAAATGACACAACGAACTCATAATGTAAATGTTGAACTTTAGGTGTTTGATAAAATGTCTCAATGAAAAATTAATTGATTTTTTTGCATGTTAATGAAGAAATTAGTTAGAAAGTGGAACAATGTTGATTATAGTAAGTTTGAGTGCAATGCGGTAGTTTAGAGATTGAAATGACAAAATGTACTGATAATGTTTATGTTTAATTCTAAGTGTTTGATAAAATGTCTCAATAAAAAGTTAATTGATTTTTTGCATGTTAATGATGAAATTAGTTAGAAATTGGATTGTTAATGTTGGTTATACTAAGTTTGAGTGTAATGTGGTAGTTTAGAGATTGAAAATGAAACAATGTACTCATAATGTTTATGTTTAACTCTAGGTGTTTGATTAAATGTCTCAATGATAAATTAATTGTTTTTTTTGCATTGCTTTATGTTGTGTATATATGTCAGGAAGAGTATGCGGAGAGCTTTCCGACTTGCTCCAGGTTATGTGGAACATCTACGACATTGTCGGGGAGGCGTTGCATTATTCCGACCCACGTCCATACTATCAAAGTATGATGATGAAGATCTAGAAGGAGATGCACTCGGTGACTGAGCTACATGTTGTCCGGAGGAGAAGGGGTAGTGGTTGATGGTTTTTTAGTGTTTTTTTAATTGTATATTTTTAGTTTTTTTGTAACATTTTGTCTCTTGATGTAATGTAATGTAATGACATTTATGTGAAATTTGCGCATTTGCGTATTTTTCTATGACATTTGAATAGTTTTTGAATTGATTTTGTGTATTTTAAGTTAGAATTGATTTTGAAAATGGCTGAATGAATGGATGCAAATGATTGAATGAAAGAAAGAATGAATGTGGTGTTTAGGTGCTTAAAAAAACATAATGTGGTGTTTAGGTGCTTAAAAAAAACAACAATTCTATAAGGAATTACTGTTATGTTATCATACCTGAAACCAGCCAAAGTTAACTCACGCTTGGGATCAATGTGACTTAACTTGCGCTGAATTTCTATGCAAGTTAAGTCACGCTGGATCTACTGAGTGTGAGTTGACTCACGTTGGAGTTATTTTTGAAAGTTTGAGGTGGGAATGAGCGAGATGGAAAGGGAGAAGAGCAATTTTCAAATATCACCCACATGTAAGAAAAAAAAACTCTAAAAATCCAGCCCATATCACTTGATCCAAAGAGAAAGTTGTTACTTTTCTCACCCTATGTGTTACTCACACGTCCTATTATTTTCAAAATTGTCCTTTCTCAACAAATATAATTTAAAAAATATTTCGGATTGTATAAGCTGAAACCTTATATTCCCAAAATTGCAAGACAACATAGCATATAATATTAAGAACACATAATTGACAATAACCAAAATTAAAAGAGACAAAAAAAAAAAGAATAAAACTCTCATTTTATTAATATATCATAACTTTCATAGTATATTTACATTAACATTGAAGCTTATTACACAAAATTATTAAACATCTAATGCTAAATATGTGGTGCAAGAAGAAGGATTGGGAAGGATGTTGGGCTAAGGTTTGTTTCCTTTCTAGGGCGAAGGAACCTTTGGTGGTCAACCTTGGAAATGGTCCAAAATTGCGAAGTGGCCCCGTGTCTTTTGTCCATTCATACAATCCTTAAGATGCTAAAGTAACATTTTTGTATGAAATGCCAACTTTGTATACTCGTTGTAAAAGAAAAGAGAAGGAGAGAATGTGAGATGATGGAATGAGAATTTGTGAAGGATTGATGAGTATTTATATGGTGGAATTTATGGAAAAAAAACACTATATGGTGCATATAGTGTAATAGACTATTAATTACGATAAAAAAAAACACGGTAAAACATTGTCTAACCATTCAATACCAAAGAAAAATGTGTTCAATGAGTAACTCTTGCTGAGCAAATACCCTTCAAAACTCTGAACTATTTTGATTTATATAAGCCGAACTATTTCTAGAATTGTTCGGTTTATATAATCCGAACTATTTCAAGATTGTATTAAATTCGTTCTTCAGAGGGTGAGGGGAGTTCAAATTATATAATCTGAATCAGTTCAGTACATGATATTTTTATGTATTCCACATTGTACCGACAGTTTTCGTTATGCACAACGCACAAAAACTTCTATAAATTAGTGTGCTTGTTTTCATATGTTGGAAACCATACCAAATAATCATGGATATTTCGGTCCTTGATATGAGCAGCATACTAGTTGCAATTTACTACAGCATATCAAAACCGCCACATCTATTCAGGATTCGGGATGATGTCACGCTCTCCAAGTTGAAAGATCAGCCGGATCAAATCAAACGTAAACTCAACCACAAAGACACAAGGAGGGTGGACGTTGTTGAGTATCGACGTCCATCGTTCAGTTCAGTCATAAGAGTGCAGTTCAGTCAGATGTAGCTTATGAATGACGACAATGTGAGAACCATGTTCACTTTTATATATTTCCTCTCAATTATGAGATCTATAAAAATTATGATATGATATAAAAAAAATTGTAATATGGTATTAGAGAGAATAATTTTGTTCCGCGAAATTCTTTCTCAACATTTTCTTGAGAAAATTTTCATTGAAACTTCATTGATTTATTTTTCCTTCTTTCTATTTGATTCTTGAAGTTTCTGATCAAGAATCTAAATTTCCAGATTTGTTTTGTACTTTGGTTGATATTCATCTCCAACACACTCACCTTTCAATCCAATCGGATTCAATTCTGCCTGAGTTTGATACGTTCTCGGTTTTCACACTCCATACTTAATTTCTTGACAATAATTACATATTGCAGAAAGAGGTTAGGGGTGGTCATGAAGTAGCAAGAATCAAAGAGGCGCAAAAATGAAGGAGGACCAACAGAATGAAGGTGGTGATAATGTAGCATTGAGTGATTTTTCAACATTGCCATTGCCATTGGATTCTTCTATCAACATAACATCAAAGAAAAGAAAAGAAAAAAGATGGACCGTCTGTAACTGAAACTATTTCTGCAGAAACTTTTTCCAAGAAATTAAACAACGACACAGAATTTCAAAATTATCATTGAAGCTTATTCTTCTCTACAACTTCATGATCCCAATTGCATTAGTGCAAACTCTTGTGAGTCTTGATGGAATGAAGAAAGCAGCACCTTGAAGCGGCTTACCAGTGTTGCATTGAAGTTTTTTCTCATCTTTTTGCCAACAATCTTGATCATGTCGAAATTCAATGACTCTGAGGCTATAACACTTGAGAGAAGCAAAGCATCATCAACAATTATGTGAAGATTCAAATTGGTCTTTTGTTGATCAAAATCAAGCTTTTGTTTTATATTTTCAAGACCACAAAAAATTGGTGATATTTTCCATTCTTTTTGGCCTTATTGGCATTTAGCTTTTATCCATAAAGATTATGGATAGTTAAGCAATCAAAAGTCATTCTTTTTTAGCTTAAGCGGCATTCTAACTTCTATCCATAAAGAAAATGGATCCTTAAGCAAAATTTCTTCTTTTCTCCTAATTGACATTATAGCTTCTATCCATAAAAATAATGGATATTTAAGCATTCAAAATTCATTCTTCTTAGTCTAATTGGTATTTTAACTTCTATCCATAAAGAAAATGGATGGTAAGCAAAATTCTTTCTTTTTGCCTAGTTGGCATTTTAGCTTCTATCCTTAAAGATATTGGATAGTTAAGCAATCAAATTTTGTTCTATTTAGCCTAGTTGACATTCTAGTTTATTATCTTAAAAAAAAATGGTTGATTAGACATATTTTAGTCGATGTATTTAGGCATTTCATACTTATCTTTGTCGATGTTTTTCAGCATTTTTTTTTTGTATTTCTCAATTTACAAGTGTACGTTGTTAATACCTTCCGCTTGCGGGAGGCTATTAGAGATGTAAAAGTTAGCTCGATTAGTTAGGAGTTAGTTGGTCTAATTTCTTATATAAGATTCGATGGCTATTTGACGTAACAACTCTTTCTATAATCAATATAATTTCCATTTCACTTTTCTATATTTTTCTCTCAATTATGACTTCTATCAATAATTGTAATATGGTATCAAAAATTGAAATAAGAGATAAAGATAAATAGAGTGGTGTGATAGATGTGATAAATTGGTCATATGTGATAAAAAGAGAGAGAGAAAAAAAGGAAGTGTTAAATGGATGTTTAGAAATAAAAAGTGTACAAATATCATTGATGATTTTATAAGTATCTCCCTAAAGTTGTGTGAGAAAGTCTTGCATGATCACACTATTTAGTCACGCAAATATATTTGAAAGACGTAGAAAGAAAAAATAATTAAATTATATATATTTTTGTGTGAGTATACCCCAAATGATATGTATAAATGGTTGTGAACTTACAAGTATTTTTCAAGTTGTGCACCTCTCCTTATTTGCTGCTACCCCTTCAGCTAGCTTTTGTACTCAACTACTTCATTCTAATTTTCTTGTACTAGAAAGAAAAAAGGAAGCTCTCATTATTTTTTTGGTTGCAATTTCTCTATCATAAAATGTCAGGTTACAGAGTTCAGGATCCCCGTCTTCATGGCATCAAAAATAAGATTCGTGTAGTCCCCAATTTCCCAAAACCTGGTTTGTTCCTTCTCCTTCTTTTTCTCCCTCTTCACTCTACTCCCTCCCTCTTTTTTCTACCACTTTGTCATCAAAGTTTAACATATGTAGTTCCAAGTTCCAACATTATCTTCTTTTTTTTAAATTTCTTCATTGGACCAAGCAAGTAGCAACTATACTGTAAATATAATATGGCTTTGAATTCTTGTGTTGTTTGAGTTTTTTCTTTATCGTGTTAACCATCCGATTTTTAAAGAAATGAGTCTTGTTAATCCAGAGTTTGACCGTGAAGTATGTATAACTGGTTAAAAATTGTTCGACTCAGGAATTGAACTCGGTTTTCTTGAACAATTCGTACTTTAGTGAAATTCATTAACCACTTGACCTCAATTTGTTTGAGTTTATTTTTGTTTATATACATTTAAATTTTCTCATACTTGAAGAAAAGAGCTTATCTATTGTCTGATTTTCTTTTCATTTATTTTTATTTGTTTGTTGTGCTAATTGTTGTCACGATGTGCAGGTATCATGTTCCAAGACATTACTACTCTGTTGCTCGATCTCAAAGCCTTTAAGGACACTGTAGATTTGTTCGTTGAGCGGTACAAAGGCAAAAACATTTCTATTGTTGCAGGTAAACATACTATAGTCATAATAACTGTACAAGGTTAGATTCAAAAAGGTGTAGTCCATGCTTTTGAGAATACTAATATATGCATGGAATCATTGCTCTATGCTGTATTGCATATGTTTGTGGCTGTCTTTTGGAATGGTTTCAAGAGACATTGTCAAATGGAAGTGACTGTGTATCTTGTTATGGGAGTGATATATATTTTGTTTGAATATGAGTAGTGGTTAGTGGGTGTGCCATTCATTGCTTTATGAAATTTGAATGAAGTTTTGTTTTTATCTTTCTTTATGAAGTTTTGTTAGTTAATGTTTGATTTCACTTTATAGAGGAGACAAAATTGATTCAGAGCTATAGAGTTGTGTGTAAAATTAATTTTGAAATATTTGATTGTTTTATGATAGTTCTCTAAAAAAATGTTTTGGAATAGTTTTTGACTATATGATTGATTTCAATTCGAAGTTTTTAAGTGTGGAATTGCTTTTTCGTTTTACATTTGTTATTCAATTCACTTTTGAACAGATGAGTTTAAACAAATCATTTTACACTTCTAATACAACACACACTTAGACCATCCTCGATGGTAGTGGTAGTACCTATCTCTATAAGACTTATACATAATAGGTATCATTATTAGGAGGAAAATTTCACTACCTAATGGGTTGAAGTTCTCAACTAAGCACTCGTTTTATCTGCGGGTCCCATATGTCGTTAATATTAAAACAATAAAATGTAATGATATAAAGTTATTGATAGATGATTAGTGGAAGTCATTTAAAAAAAATATTGAGATGCTGAGTTGGAGGGACTTGATGTTTATTAAGTACCCAAAAGTGAGTTTCTCCATTGTGGAGACCCTTGTAGTTTGTTTGGTGATGCCTCTTTTTGTGTTTACAGCTTATAATTTATGTCTTATAGGATCATTTGACTATAAAATACCTCATGAGTTCATACCTTATTTTTATGAGCTTATAGCAGTTTATGATGAGTTAATTCAAGAAACTTATATTTTATCACTTTTTATCTTAATTTTACCCCTCAATCTTAATTGAGAAAAAAAATTAATGAAATGCACATTTTTTTATGTCATTTCATATTTATAAGTTACTTCAACCACTAATTTACCAAACATTACAAATTTAATCAAATAACTTATTGGTTAACAATTAACTTTTAAATCATCCAATATAATCTAACTTATTAGATTATTCGCTGTTTTTTTACCGAACATAGTCTAAAAAATATTATTTCTTTCCATTTTGTCTTCAAATCTTCATTGGAGAATGGTGTCCCAACTTGTGAAAAGTGGACCTGTCTCCATGTTACTTACTACTATTGGTGATTTGGAGTTGCAATTCCTCATTTGTTATTTTTCCTTGTCTTTTTCTTGTTTTCCAAATTCTCTTGTTTTCTTTTTTTGGTCAATTTGATTAGGAACTTAGATCTCATGAATTTTCTATGTCACTGGCGCATGCAAATGACAAACAAGATTGTCTTTTTCAATAACAGTTTCTGCTTTTTCTTTTGTACAACTTGGTTTGATGTAAGCGATATTTGTATGTTATGTTGTAGAAGACATTGAATGGAATTAGAGATATTATTTGTAGATTTCATGTCTAGTGCACTACTTCAGATGTTGATACAATGAGTGCAGTTTTAAAAATGAGCTACCACCACTAAATTGTTGTTAGGCCCTTCTCTTCCACTACTTGTTTAACGTTTCTTGATTATTAAATTTTACTAGATTACAAATTTAGGGTGCAATCTTTTGTCTTTATGCGTGTCCATTTTTGCTCTCTGCTTTTGTGGGTTCTTGCCATTGTATTGTATTGTATTTTTTTAGTCCATTTTGAAGCTGGATTTATATTTTCAACTACTGTTTGCACGGTGCAGCAGCGATTAGATTTAGAAATTGGAACTTCCTTTCTCTAGATGTAACGGTTAGAAGCCCCTACACCGTAAAACAGTTTAAGATCCTATACGAATAGGACTAATTATAGTCCAAATCAAGTGTTTGGTCCAATGGAAGAAAGATAGGGTTTGAATTTGGAAGCCAACCTTTTTTTGCCTTAGACAGGCACCATTTTCCATCGTAAATTTTTTACTAGAAAAAATAATAAATTATAATCGGGCACCATTTTCCATCGTAATTCACTATTTTAGTAATTAAACATCACATTTACTATATAATTGTGTCCTTTTGGGTCTTTTCACTTGATTATACATTGCATATATTGTTCATTAAAAAAATACACAACATATATTGTTCAAGTATTAAAGATTAAGTTGTATTATTTGATCAGCAAAATATATTTCCCTCTCTTTTTTTGAACGGATATATATTTCCATGTTTCCCTCTCGCTTCTTAACTTTTTAAGGGTGGGTTTGTTTTGGAGATGCAAAAATTACTCCTTGAAATAACTTTCTCGAGAAAATATAACGAGAATTTTATTCCTAGGAATTTTTCAAGAAAAGTGTTTGGTTGCCAAATTTTATTCTAGGAGTTTTTTTGAAAGAAGTGGACGGTTACATTGATAGACCTTATGTCCTATTACTCAAAAAATAGAAACTTTTATGTTAATTTATTACAACATGGGAACAGAATGGTAAAGTGGGGGTATACATGAGGTTTGATCAGAACGTGAGTTCTTATTTCTTGGGAATATAATTTTCCCATCCCTTTCTCATGGGAATAAAAATGACTAAAATATGAATTAAGTAGATTCTTGAGTGTTAATGATTATTAAGCATATTTTTTTTGTTCATTTCTGTTGGAGCTTGAATAACAATGGTGGATTTTCACTAATCACACACACACTTTCAGAGAGAGAGAATATGGTTGTAACAGAATTTTGATGGAAGGAACTAAATTGATTTTATTCACTATGTAAAAGTATTTATATCACTTACAAATGTATTATGTATACACCTTATAAAGTGTAACCTATATGTGAATACGAAGCTAGATTATTTATTTATTAAACCACTAACACACCCCCTTAATCTAGCTTGTTACAATCAATCATGTTCAAATTGTTCCTCATCCTCTTGAAGCTATCCTTCTTGAGGGACTTGGTAAAGATGTCAGCACATTGATCCTCTGATCTGCAGTAGCTCAATTTGAGCTTTCCCTTGGTAACTTGATCTCTAAGGAAGTGATAGCATGTCTCAATATGCTTGCATATTCCATGTGCTACTGGAAACTTGGCAATATTTATTGTTGATTTGTTGTCAACAAACAACTCTACTGCATCTTCTTTCTTCATCTTAAGTTCAAGCATTAAAGTATCAAGCCACCCTACTTGACAGGCACCCATTGCAGCAGCAATGTATTCTGCTTCACATGATGACAGTGCAACTACAACTTCCTTTTTAGAACACCATGACACAGGTGTTGTTCCTGCAAAGAACACAAAACCAGCATTGCTCTTTCTATCGTTTTTATCTCCACACCAATCTGCATCAGTGTAACCATACAATTCCTTCAAGTTCTCACTGCTCTTACTTGGAAACAGAATTCCATAGCTCATAGTTCCCTTCAAATATCTCATGATCCTCTTAGCTGCCATGAGATGTGATACTCTAGGCTTGTCCATAACTCTGCTGATAACACCAACACATTATCTAAGAGCTATTTGTTTAAACAAGTTTCACGAGCTATTAGTGTTGCAGAGATATCTCAGTTCACCTACCATTTGTCTAAACTCAGTTGAGTCCACCTCTTCTTCATCACCATCTCTCACAAGGCTCAATCTTGTTTCAGCAAGTGTTTCTGCACTATTACAATTCAACATATTAAACTTTGTGAGCATATTTCTGCTGACTGAGAACCATTCTTGCACTTGTTCTTCTGAATTCAATCCCAAGGAAGTAAGATAACTCCCCAAGATCTGTCATATCAAACTCACTCATCATATTTTCTTAAATTCAGCCACTTTTGCTTCACTATTCCCTGTTACCAACAGATCATCAACATACAAACACACAATCACTATCTCTCCACTCCCTGACTTCACATAGACACCATGTTCTCAGATACATTTGATAAATTTCATATTGATTAAGGCCTTATCTATTCTCTTATTCCAAGCTCGTGAAGCTTGTTTCAAGCCATACAATGCTTTTCTCAATCTCAACACCTTATCTTCACTACCCTCCTTCACAAAACCTTGTGGCTGGTCTATGTACACTTCCTCTTCCAAATCTCCATTGAGAAAGGTTGACTTAACATCTAATTGATGTAAGTTCCAACCTTGCAAACTAGCATGTGCAACCACCAATCTCACAGTTTCAAGTCTTGCAACAGGTGCAAAAACCTCTTCATAATCAATGCCTTGCCTTTGTAAGAAGCCTCTAACAACTAGTCTTGCTTTATATTTCACTACTTCTCCTTTTGGATTCACCTTCACCTTATACACCCATTTCACTCCAATTGTCTTCTTCCCTTTGGGTAGTATGCACAACTCCCAATTATTCTTTTCTATTGATCTCATCTCTTCTTTCATTGCACCTAACCACTTAGAATTCTTTACTGCTTCTTCAAAATTCACTAGTTTAGTCTCAGCCAGTAATGCAAAATGCATTATACCACCCTTATCATTTACTGCATTATCTGTCATTATTTCATAGTCATTCAGTCTTGCAGGAATTTGTTTTTGCCTCACTGGTCTTCTTGATATCTTAGCTGTGTCATTTTCAATTTCCTCTGGCTTCACATGCTCAATTTCATCAACAGTTTCTTGAGCATTGCCATCAACAGATTCATTAGCAGACATATCTAATAAACTCTATTTCTCTATTTCAATAACATCATTCCACTTCCATTCATTGTGCTCATCAACCACCACATCTCTATTTATTACTATCTTGTTTTTCACTTGATTTAACAGTTTGTATCCACCAGTTGAGTGATATCCCAACAAAATCATCCTCTCACCTTTGTCATCCAATTTGGTTCTCACTTGATCAAGCACATGTCTATAACAGATGGACCCAAACACTCTCAAATGAGACACACAAGGCTTGACACCAGTCCAGGCTTCTTCGGGAGTCATATTCTCAACTTTCTTAGTTGGACTTCTATTCAAAATATATGCAGCAGTATTCACAGCTTCTCCCCACAAATACTTAGGCAAATTTTTACTTTTCAACATGCTTCTTACCATATTTAACAGGGTCCTATTCTTTCTCTCAGCAACACCATTATGTTGAGGTGTGTATGGAGGTGTGACTTCATGAATAATCCTTTCACTTTCACAAAATTCATTGAATTCAGTTGACACATATTCCCCACCTCCATTTGTTCTCAATACTCTCTCCACACTATTTTTCTACTAGAGCTTTGAATTTCTTGAATATACTCAACACATCACTCTTCCTCCTAATCAAGTAAATCCAAAGTTTTCTAGTAAATTCATCTATAAAAGCAACAAAGTATTTGTTACCTCCAGGTGTCTCATTCTGAATTGGTCCACACACATCAAAGAAGATCACTTGCAGCTTCCTCTTAGACCTGATAGACATAATTTTATTGAAGGAGGTTCTAGAAATCTTGCTTTCCATGGACTCTGCACACACATCCTTTGGCACATGGATGTGAGGGAGACCTCTCACCATCCCCTTGTGTTGCAGCTTACTCAAATCACCAAAATTCAGATGAGCATATCTGAAATGCCACAACCACTTATCCTTGTTCACTGTAGTAGCCAAACACTGTTGAGTTACAACATCAAACTCAACCTTGAAGGTTCTGTTCTTAGAGAGCACTGCCTTGATTAATAACCTGTTTTCACAGTCATACACTTTCATTCTCAACTCCTCTAGCACCATTTTGTAACCCTTCTCTAGGAGTTGTCCAATACTCAACAATTTACTTTTCATCCCTGGCACATAAAGCACACCAAATATGAAGCACACAAAACCATTTTTCTTTTTAATTTTTACTCTTCCTACACCTTCCACCTTCATTGTTCTATCATCAGCAAATCTCACCTTGCTTTTGATAGAGTGATCCATGTCAATGAACCAATCTTTTCTGCCTGACATATGTGTTGAACACCCAATGTCAAGGAACCATTCATCACCATGATTACCTTCATCTGTCACAGTTTCCATGTTCAATGTTTCTTCACTTATTTTCTCTTCCACAACCATCAGCAGTGTCTCTTCCTTCTCATCTTCTTCTTTTGCCAACTTTGCATCATTATTATTTGTGTTACTATAACATTCATCAGCAAAATGTCCATATTTATTGCAATCATAACATTGAATGTGACTCTTATCAGATTTTCTCCCTCCTCTTCCTCTCACACCTCTACCATCGTAACATGGTCAAATCTTGAATTTACAGATCGCAGAATCTTCTCAACTATTGGTTCATCAATTAGAGTCTCACCACAAGAACACATCTAATTCGTCATTGTTTGAATTCTGGTGAAGAAATCAGCAATCTTTTCGTTTTCTTCCATTCTTATCAATTCATACTGTCTCCTTAGGGTTTGCAATCGTACCTTCTTCAATTTCTTATCACCGGCATAGGAATTTGCAAGAACATCCCACACCGCTTTGCTTGACTCCGATCTTGCAATCTTTTCGAAAATTGCTTGATTCATGCGCTGGTGTAGAATACACAAGCCTTTGCAATCTTTCTTCTTCGCATCTTTATACGTCACTTGTTGCACATCGGTTGGATTCGCCAGTAACGGGTCGAGTCCGTTCACCACCAGATCCCACACATCTTGAGAGCCAAGAATCACTTTCATCTTCATGCTCCATGGGTCGTAATTTCTACCATCAAGAATCGGAAATGTCACCAGAAAATGTCCATTTGGGTTCGCCATTGTTGCTCACTCACTGTTCTTCTCGCAATTGAATGCTTCACTCACTTTTCAATCGACAAGCTTCAACAACCTTGCTCTGTATACCATTTGTTGGAGCTTGAATAACAATGGTGGATTTTCACTAATCACACACACTTTCAGAGAGAGAGAATATGGTTGTAACATAATTTTGATGGAAGAAACTGAACTGGTTTTATTCACTATGTAAAAGTATTTATATCAATTACAAATGTATTATGTATACACCTTATAAAGTGTAAGCTATATGTGAATACAAAGGTAGATTATTTATTTATTAAACCACTAGCAATTTCCACCAAATGCATGAATTCTTTTTTCCAAACCTCAATTCTCAGAAATATTTTTTTTTTTTCTCATAAACAAACGCCCCTAAAGAATTTAAAATATACACAAAAATGTAAAGGACACTGTATTTGACATCTAAATTTTGATGTACAAAAAAGCATGACATTCATACTATGGTGAATTCTTAGATGATATACGAGTACTTTGTTTTTCATTGTTTGTTTTCCTTTCAATGGTTAATAATTTAAACCAGTAGTTGTTTTTCATTTTTTTTTCTTTGTAAATCACGTTCTTTGGCTTCTCTCCATTGATGGTTGTGGCAACAGAGAGAGAAGAAAATGTTGTTTTGATGGGAAGGCTCTATCACAAGATCCAATTGAGTTATTTGATCTGACGGTTATTAGTAATGGTACATCGGTGAGAGATTTAATTGAACCCTCACCCTAGAATCCAATTTTCATTGTTTTAGTAATTTATTTCCATCAATTTACGCGCACGCCACACCCATTTTGTACAACGTTGACGCCATTTTGTAGAACGTTTACGAGGGATGGATCTACATTATAGCTATTGGGGGATGTCTCCTGTATGTATGTATCTATATATATATATATATATATATATATATACATAGCAATGTCTCCGATTTATTTGTTTATAAGTCATTCAATAATTTTAACTTTTCCTTTTAAAAATTATGTTTTCCCTCACTAAAAGTATTTTTTTTTTGTTAAAGCCCTCACTAAAAGTTATTAATTTTTTTATTTATGAATATTTAAAAGGAAATGTTAACAAGTGCCCTTAGGGCATTGTTTAGTCACTTTAAATAGTAAGTTTTTGTCAAACTTTATGAAATCAATGCATTGGAAATTGAAGTTTTTGACTTTTTTAAAGAATAATTTCTTTATTATGAATCCTTAAAGAGTGCCCTTAGGACACTCGTTAACAAGACTCATATTTAAATGTACAATGGTATGACAGACAAATTGTAGAATAATTAGTTGACTTTTTTCAAAACAAAAAAAAAAAAAGAATGATTATTTGATTACGGTCCCGTTTGTTATAGTTTTTTTCAAAATAGATTTTTGTAGTGTAATATGCTTTTGTTATAATTTTTCTAACAAAGAAATTTTCGAGGAAAGTTTCAAATGAAAAATCTGTTTGAATAGCTTATCTTAAAATGTCATTCTAAGTATTTCATCATTTTGTTAAAAAAAAATTGGATACTAAATTTTGAAAAAATCTCTAAAAAAAAAGCTATTTCAAATAGTTTTTCATAAAATTCATTTTTGAAAAATGTCATTTTGAAAAAATATGTAATTTTTACTATGTAAAATCTCGAACAATGAATATTTAAGTTAGTGAATGTCAAAATCTCTTTTTTAACTTATACTAAATGAGTTTGAAATAACTTCTACTATTTTTGTCTAAATTTCCAAAAAATATATATTTTTAGAAATAAAGGAAAATCCATTTTTTTAGAATCTAAAACAAACGGGCCCTACATAAATAGATACAAATGTGTTTGATAGTGTGGAAGATAAAAAATGTATAGCAATTTTAAATATGAACGCATAGAACAATTATAATTTGCAGATGTTGAGATGTCTTCAATATTTTGGGTTTGTAATTGTATAATTTAATAATCTCCAATTTTTTGCTAAATAGTAATATTGTCATCATTTTATCATCTATACATTGATGTATTCTAGATTCGTTCCTAGATTGTTGATGTGTATACGAAGAATCTTATGTTCATAAGTTAAAAATGAAAAAAAAATTTCCTTCATGTTTCGCAGGTATTGAAGCCAGGGGTTTTATTTTTGGTCCTCCCATTGCATTGGCAATAGGAGCAAAATTTGTACCATTGAGGAAACCAAAAAAGTTGCCTGGTATGTATAGTTTCGATTGTTCTTTCAACATACTTTTCTCAGATTTTTTTGCTAAGAAATAGTTTGTTTGGTGGCAGGCAAAGTTATTTCTCAAGAGTACATATTGGAATATGGAAGGGATTGTCTTGAGATGCATGTTGGAGGAGTTGTACATGGTGAACGTGCCTTAATAGTTGATGATTTGATTGCTACTGGTGGAACACTTTGTGCTGCTATGGACTTGCTAGGTTAGTTCTTTTGCAAATTCTAATAATTCAATCAAAAGTGGTTAAATCATAATATGTCAATGTTTTACATAACCTTTATCAAATAGTTATATTCACAAATGCCAAGTAAAAAAGTTATGTACACATGTAGTTTTTTATTTGGTCTTTCAGAGCGTGTTGGAGCAGAGATTGTTGAGTGTGCATGTGTAATTGAATTACCAGAATTAAAGGTATGATATAACTAGAAGTATCTCATTCAATATTTGTTCACTAACATAATTGGATTTTTTTTATTTACTTTTTTTTGCTATGAACCATTAAGTTATGTAACCATGTGATGATGATTTATATGAATAATGTGACAGGGTCGTGAACGGTTAAACGGAAAACCCTTGTATGTGTTAATCGAATGTTTTAAGTGTTGTGACTCTCAAAAGATGAAAGAAGAAAATGAATGATTGGTCGCTCTCAACATTGGTGCTTTCTCAATTGGAATTCCATTTTATTCATCTCCCTCCTTTTTCTTTTTCTTTTGATAATGTTCATTGCATTTTTAAAGGTTGGAAACCAATGCTTTGCCCCAAGTTTTTGATGTGGAAAGAATGCCTGTTGAGGGAAAGGCAAAGTATAACTAGCTAGGAATAATCACTTTCATCAAAGTAATGAAATCGCATGAATCCTTGTTCATTTCCATGCTCTAAAGTCGATTAAAGCAAGACTATTTTTTTATGGATGAATTTAGTTGTTATGTTGCTGATATTTTATCTTCGAATGAACATAATATTTAATCACTATAAAACATTTGTTTATAAAAAAATAAAAATAAAAACTACTATAAAACATAAAAAGAAACTAATTTGTAATCTTCGTTAAGCAAGCCGTGCACCCTTTTTTTTGTAAAAAATATTAATTGTAATAAGCAAACTATCTACCTTCATAGTTAAGAATTGATGAAGCAAAAATCTACAAAGCTTTCTTTGTCTATTTTAAAATGGAAACAGATTAGTAAATTTGAAGAAAATAATATAGGTGTTGTTTCAAGTTAGGTCAAGGTCCAATCACTATATAGATCTTTAATCCAAAGAACAAGTGTTATTGTGTCCTCGGGACACACCAGAATATACACTGTGATTTTGATGACTAACCGTCTCTGAACGTCGCACCTCTTATATATAAGATCTTTGGTCTTAGAGTGAAAAGACATTAATAGTGTAACACTATCTACGATTAATTAAGATTTTAAGTCAAACTTCCTCTCACCAATAAAGATGACAAAACGAGTCTATTTAACAAAATAAATGTTTACCTTTTTTTTCAAATTTTTGTATTGACATGGTTATATTTTTCTATGGAAAATGTTAACTTGTGCCCTTAGTGCACATGATAAGGATCTTAAATAAAATTAAATAATAAATATTGTATTGAAAAAATAAGTTTTTAAACTTTTAGGTTATGAATGCACAATTTTCAAAGATAAATTTTCTTTAGTTTTTTATCTTGTGTCCTTGGAGCACAAGTTAGCAAGACCCTTTTTCTATAGTCATTAACCTATTTTCTTTATGCAAGACAATAAATTTTTGAAAACTTATAAGCCAAAAACTCAGTGACACTGTTTTCGTAATGATTATTGAATTATGTTAACTTCTACCGGTAAAGATGTGAACTTTTTTATTTTGTTTTGACGGAAACATGTCCGGCCACCAACCCGTCAAAGAGAGGTGAAATTTTCGAGTCATCAACTCCATTCGACCATTATTATATGCCAAAATTAATTTTTAAATACATTAAATAATTAATGTATCTGGTCCATATATAATATGTTATTTTTCACTTATAATATCATCAAATGGAGTGTTAAAGTTGACATCTTTCGGCGAGTTGATGACGAGACGACATAGAGTCGGGGTGAGGGGGTCGACCTGTTTTTCCACACTAATCACCAACACATGAAATATCACTACTCCCTCCGTCTCAAATTAACCTGTTTTTCGGGGAGTTAATGCAATATTAATTTCTTTTTCCCAATTATACATTATAATTAATACTAATTTTATCATTCTCAATTCAACATCGTGCGCAATGCATTTATGATAGTGATGTATACATCAATACATGACAAGGACATGTAAAACCATTTTTCTCTTTTTCACTTATACATTTTTCTTAATATGTATAAAATGAACAAAATACTCACTTATTATAGGACAGAGAGAGTAGTTGATAACATTAGGTCGACCTTAGAGTATCCAAACAAATTATTGTTTTAGATAAAAAGATAAAACACGTTGATAAAAATAGCATAGGAAACTAGAGATAAAGTGGTAGTGCTGGCAAGAGTAAAGGAGTGCATTCCCGTCAAAGCCGAAGACTCTTCATAGTTACTTCTACATCATATTATTTCATTTCATTATCACACAAGCAATGCTTAACATTGCGTGACTTGCGTTATACTTCCTTATTTCCATCTTTCTATATTACCTTATCCCAAATTCTAACGAACGTGTAACAATAATTTGATTTACACTCACATCAAATTTACTAGTAACAATGTAAAAACAGAAAGGCAAACCAAACAATCATTTATCAAACCAATATCTCTTCTCTGTAATTTACATAACACAAAAGTATTAGCCAAAACCGGAAGAAAAAAAAATATTGCATCCATTATGCAAGTCTATAAATGCATTTCAGGATCTCAAATCAAACAATGGAAATATTTCAAATATATATGTTTCTCTTTATTTTTTTACAACCTGTAAATAATAAGAAAACAAGGCAATACCGCACGCGAGTCGAACACCAATAACTCACCATTATCACCACTCACTGAGTCAAACCCAACTCGTTTATCCAACAACGAATCCAAATACCCAACCCGTTTCGAAACCCGACCCGCAACAACCCTACACACCAACATCGCCATTCTTCCCTTCCCACCACCGCTATTCTCATGCGCACCACCGCTCCAGGAAAATGTACATATCGCCGCCCCTTTCCTCTCCGGAAACGACCAGGACCCATGGGGCCCACCGTCTTCAGCAGGACCCAAACAATGAAACTGCATTACTTCATTTCCATCAGCAACACACCTTGCATTCTCCTCAGAATCAGCCACAGAAGAAGCAGCGCGTGTTTTCACCGCTTCACGAAACTCTTCAAATCGTGACATTGTTCGTGTACCATTTTGCACCTTGAATATCATCTCAACCCGACCCGGAAACTCCTTGTTTCCCCAGCTTGTATGGAAGATGATATCAACAACGTTACGTGATGGGTGTCCTTCTGGTAGTTCAGTGATCGCACGTGAAGACGATGAAGTTGTTGTTGTTGTTGTCGTCGTGCTTCGTGAACGGTTCATGGTTGGTGTTTGTGATTTGTTGTCAGTTGGATATTTTGATTTAGAACTAGAATGTTTTTCTAAGGATGTTTTAGGTTTTTTAGGCTTTGGAATTTCAACGATATCTTTGATATTTTGAACGGTTTTTCGACAACTAGCACTTGTTAATAGGGTTTTGGGATAAGGATGATAAACATCTTCAAATGCTCTTGATTTGCATTGTAATGACTTAACCCAACTACTAGCCATAATGTTTATGTTTTGTTTCTCTGACTAAAGAGTTTTATAGTAACTTTGGTTTTTATGCGTTTTTGTTTTGAGAATAGGTTTCGTTTAGATGAAGAAGAAGGGTGGTGTGAAATGAAAGAGACATTGATGGCAAAGGCGCGATGATGAATCGTTTTTTATTTATTTTGGTGCTTCCTTCTTTTGCGTTACGAAATGATGGTGTTTGATAGGATTTATGAATTGGCCACGTGGATTTGGTCGCAAGTCAACATTTTAGAAACTTAACCGAACATAGAATTGACTCGAGTAAATGAAATCATCAAATTGCAGTCCAACTTTTTAAATAAATAAGGGTTTGTCTAACATGTGCAATATTGTACATGTTAAGGTAACAAAAATTAGTATCTTTTCATTGAAAACCAACAATTATTGAGTAAAAGTTACATATTTAATATAAAAAACACAAGTTTCAAGTAAAAGTTACTACTTTAAACTTTTAACATGTGCAAAAAACCCAATAAATAAAAAATGTTAATCGTGCCCTTACACATTGTTTAAAGAATCAAAAACAAATAATTTTTTAATAAAAAAAAAATGAATTGTTATTTTTTTAGACAATCGTTATACTCTCAAAAGTGAACTGTTCATTTTAGAGGATTTAAGATCACAAAATTGAAAGTTTCAATTTTCCAAATTTCAACTAATACCAGTAAGTCTCGTTTTCATTGTTAGATTTTTCTGAAACGGTGAGTAGTGACAATGATGGTGGTGGACACAAATCTATGTTCATAGGTTGAAAAAAGGCATTGGAGTTTCCTCTTGAGGACCTAACGCCAGGATAAGGGGGCGGTTGGAAATCAAACAAGGTTACACTAAATTCAATATTTTTAAATGACTTAACAAAGCCATTTATGAGTGTTAAATACTCGCCTCAAAATTAAGGGTGCATTTTATTTTATTTTTTACCGTTAAGGGTGGTGAATGCATTATTTTTAAGATAAAAAATTTCGTTTAGATTTCTTAACAAGTGTCATTTAGACATCTTGAGGATATTTGTTAGTATTTCTATATAAAAAAAATTCATACTAACAAATGTTATAAGGACATTGATTAAGATACTTCATCCGCTTTTAAATACAGACCGCAATTTTACAATGTGTATTATTCACGTAATCTACTATAATCATATTTTTTACTAATATATAAGAGCATCTTCAATGGGGTGAAGTAAAGTGGGTACACTTATGTTGTTTTTTATGGGGTCAAATTGTCATGTAGGATTATTTTTTTTGACAGATTATCATGTAGGATTTAATCGGTCAATAGTTAATTTAAGCACTTTTTACTATAATTGTGGTTGTTTATAAAGAACGCAAACTTGACCCAACATGTTTTATTTTATTATTTTTGTAATTTGTTAACATATATAATTAAATATATTAATGATCAAAGTTGCGTATTTATATATGTGTAGTGATGACTACGACATATATTTAGAAACAAAGAGGGTACTTTATGATAGAAATTTTATTTTGAAAATCTAAGTTAAATGCTTATCAAAGTCATAATTATACATTTTTCTACAAAAAAAATTATTTGTTTTGATTCTTTAAAGAATATTACCATTTTCCTTTCATCAAATATTTTGTAAAAAAGTTATAACTATAATGATTGATTTTCTTACTTTACACTTTATTAATTTTAATTTGACAAGCAAAAATTCCAACTTTGCAATTATTTGGTTGTCTAAGGTTGATACATGTAAATCTTTTTTTGTTTTTGTTTTTGAGAGATGGTACATGTGTAAAACTTATAAACAACCTCTTGCCCCCATTCATGGGGTGTGAACATTATTTTGTTTGATAACAGTGTGCGAACTTAAAACAAAAATTTGAATAAAATAAAAAGAAAATCGGCATGATTATTGTTAGTAGTATGCTTCATTTTATTTCTCTCTTGCGCTAAGATCATCTACAATGATGAATGTTTCACCTATTTAGCACCGAGTTAAATAGGCACCCCTATTGTGAACTGATTTATTGGTGTTTATAGAGAAGTGTGCTTATACAAGGATCTTCACTCTCTTCATTTTTTTGTATGAATTTTATTTAATATTTTCTAATGAAATAAATGAGTGTTTTAGAAATGTACTCCATCCGTCTCACAATAATTGTCTCTTTAGCATTTTTTTTTCTCAAATTAATTGTCACTTTAAAATACCAATGCAACATTTATTTATTTTTCCATTATTATACCCTTATTTATTGAATTTCATTCAACTTAACTACTCCACTAACTCAATATGATTAAGCTCAAAATTAAAGCTCAACATAAAATACTCCTTAATTCAGTCACTTTCTCCCATCATCATCTCATCTTATCCCTCACACTCTATTTCGTTTCTACTAAAAAAGAACAATAGACGTCACTCACACCTAATCTATCGTTCCTCACCGTCGATGGGATTTTCCATCTCATGTTAGTTTTTTCATGTTAATTATACAAAGTAGTTTGAAAAACAAAGAACGTGGAAATCAAAGTTCTAATGAAATATTTGAATATGTTGTATACATGTAATACAAATTTGTGAAAATATGAAAAAATTTAATTGTACTTTCAAGCAAACCGATCAACCGAACCAACCAACTAGTTTGGTTCGGTTTCTTTTTGAAAAATAGTAAAAACCGAACCAAACCGATCCAATGAAGATTTCATTGGTTCAGACATTTTTTTGACCAAAAACTTATCCAAACCGAACCGTTACACCCCCTACAAATAATCATTTTCTTAATAATCGTGCACAAACCTTAAAGACTATAATTTAGAAACAGAGAGAGTAATAATATAGAGTTATTAGTGGGACCTATTAGTAAATTTGGTTGTGGTGCTACGTTGGAGGAATTAGGTATTGATATTAAAAATTTGGGTAGTGTTAACTTGTGCCCTTAGGGCACATGTTAAGAAATCCAAAAGAAGAAATATTCTCTAAAATTTTGTCCATTCAATTCACTAAAAAATTAAAGATTACATGTAATACACACATTACAATAAAATATTTTTATATTTGATTCATTAACTTGTGTCTTAACGGCACAAGTTAACATTTCCCTAAAAATTTATAAAATGAATGATGTGTACTTGTGTGACCCACTTAAGCACCCAAATAGATGAGCTCTATTGTGGATGGTCTAAGTAGCTAGAATATTATTCTAAAAAAAAAAAAAAAAAAACAAGGATA
>Ga0228710_1000853_pt1 | contig 42647 bp, 25 predicted proteins | sample MedpolnodulmetaG_FD_177995 | JGI IMG/M metagenome (GOLD analysis project Ga0228710, IMG submission 177995) | Root nodule microbial communities from Medicago polymorpha collected in Santa Monica, California, United States - pink nodules | ecosystem: Host-associated > Plants > Roots > Nodule... | reverse complement strand
GCTTATTAGTATTGCTCAAAAAAAAAAAAAATTGCTTATTAGTAAGGTAGCATCTTTCAATATACTAGTACTTAAACTATAAAACAATAATTATTATGTAACTTACACAATGAGTAAATTCCATTTTTTTGTAATCATCCCAAGTTAATTCAACCTCCCCTGCTTTCTTCTTGGATCTTGCTATTTCTCTATGTTCTTCCTATTATTTTCCAAAAAATAAAAAACAATAATTAATATAGTACTCCACGTAGTTTTCATACATGTGTTTGAAGTTGAACAGTAAAATATAAACACATGTTACTAAGAAAATATTGCACGTATCATTGTCACTAGCTTCTTACCCTTAATTGTTGTATAGCTTGAGGACAACCAGGCAAAAAGTAAATAGCTAGAGATATAGCTACAGATGAAGTTTCATGGCCAGCAAAAAGCAAACTTAGAATCAAGTCAAGAATTTGCTCAGTGGAAAGATTTGAATGCTTTAAAACCCAATTTAGAAGATCATTTTCCTCCATCCCTTTTTTTCCCTCTTGGTTTCTCTTCACCCTTTCTTCCATTTTCCCCTCTATGAACTTCAATATGGTTTTCCTAGACTGTAAAATAATATAATGAAGAAAAAAATTATAGTAAAAATTATACATAAAAGGAAATAATACAACCTTTGATGTTGACTTGACATTATGTTTTATTAACGGTGAGTTTGACAGAATTACGCGAAACCAATGCTCTTAGTTAAAACTGCACTAATCGAACAAAATTACATGCGGCTGTAATTATGTCAAATTTACCGTCAATTCAAACAAATATTTAATATTATCTATTTTTTTTATTTATTATTACCTTTAATGCTTTCCTGTATGCAGTTCCTGGCAAATTCAAAGGAGCAGAAACAACACCTTTCATGAAACAGACATACTCTTTTTTCAATTGTTCTGTCTCAAGATTCCCTGGATCCAAACTCATGATTTGTTTGGCCATCAAGTTGAAGGTAAACTTCATGCATTTAAAAGACAACAAAAGAAATAGTTGGTTTCTATTTTTACTAGAAAAAAATAAATATAAAAAATGACAAGAAATTAAAAAAAACTTACTTTTTTTGCTTCATCTTGAGCTGAAAACGTACAATTTTCTTTCCAAGAGCTTAGAACAAAAAGAGTATGCTTCTCCATATCTTTCAAAAAATGTGTTTTAAGCCTAGCATAGCTCATAAAGTTGAGTGATATATTCCTCATGTCCCTATGCATGTCACCTACTAAAACCAACATTGACCATTTTCCAAGTATTCCACCAATGCTTTTAGGATAGCTACACTCAAACAATTTTCCATCATTTTGTAATATGAACCTATTCAATTCTGCATCTGCTGATACAATAGCTGGCCCTCCAAACAAATTTGACTTGTAAATTGTACCATACCTGCACATATAGGACAGGTTTTAATTAAAGTTTAGTCCTTTTTTTTGTTTTTTCATGAAACAGAAAAGGGGGGGTGCTGATAGGAATACTTAGTTAATTACCTTGCTATGTGATTCTCCATAAATTCTCCAATTGTGGTGGCAGTGTAAGGCTTCAAATAACCAATGGTTTCTCCTATAAAGGGCCACCCCATTTTTCCAGGGGGAAGATTATACCTTGTTTTCTTTCTTTTGATGAAAATGAAAAGCAAAGAAAGAACAAAGATGGAAGAAAGAAAATAGCAAGTTAAGTATGAGTTAGACATATATTGAGCTAGCTAGCTAACAAATTTTTGCTATATAAATTTTTGCTAAAAGATGAGAAAAAGTTTTGCAGGTGTTTGAATGAAAGCAGAGCTAGCTAATGAAAGTGTCAAGGAAATAGGGTGCTTTTATAAGCTTCCCTTCTGTCATTAAGTAGAAAAGAAACAGCGCAAAGTAACAAAGAATTTGGCTTTACACAAAAACATGCTCTACTTACGATAAATGTTTCATTGTGATTTTGATTCTCCTATTTTAATTTTTTTTTTTCTATTTTAAAATTTGACAGATGCATCAATCATATTTTTAAATTTTTTGTTAAACAAGAATCATATTTTTAAATTAAAAATTTGGTGACGTAGTAACTGTCAAATGTTAATTCTTCTTATTGTCTCTCGAATTTTTAAATCCAAATATTGTCCCCGTAACAATTTTTTGGCGTCATCTCTTGGGAATAATCCAAGCTATGTGTGGCGAAACATTTTCAACGCAATATTCATTGTTCATGCGGGATCCATTATGGACTTTGTTGTATTATTACCCTTTCCCAACGCATTTTTTTGTAGTTTTGGAAGTAATCAAGATCATTGAGAAAAAGTTGAAATCCACTCAAAATCGTAGGGCAAGCAAATCCTTCGTGAGACGATTCTCTAAAGGTGAAGAAAGACGTTTGATTGAAATGGCGGGGCGGTCAAGTTTTTCGTTGGGCAAAACAAAACTCTATAAATAGATATCAAAATCACTTTTTTTTTCTTAGTATCTTTTGCACTTTCTAAGTTTTAAAACAAGAGATAGAAGGAGAATTGAAGTTCTAGAATGACAAAATTGAAGTTTGAAAAGATCGAGGCATCATCTTAAACGTCATATATCTTTTCTTCTCGTTATGTCTTGTAAGGTTATGTATAAATAATTATTTCTATTGTTGGGATTAAGTATAGTTTGCTATGACTCTAATGTAGATACTTGATATAACTGGTGATATATAAATCATATTTTGTTATATTGATGTCTCTATTTCTACACTTAATGATTTTTCGATGTGCAATTTGAAATTGATCTTTTAACTTAGAAAGTGATAGGACATAGACTTCCTTTGTAAGATATATGGGTAAAGGCATTTATGGATGCTAGTTGCAAAACATCGAGGCTAGGTTTGCAATCACACACAGTTGTAATGTAATTCCATTCTATTAGATAATTGAGTGAGACATTGAAGGTTAGAGAATAGAATGGATCTCACGTTATATGGAGACAACAAAATGTATAGAGAGGGATAAGTGAATGTAAAATTGAAATAGGAGGAGTATATAATCAATCAAGGAAGGACTTTAGATGATAATTAGTTAACGAAACCTAATCCCAACAATATTACCTCTCAGTTCTTGTATCTCATTTTAAGTGCATAGAAAAATTCATCAACCTACCCTATCTTACCTTAATAGTTTTACAAACGGACAACCCTAATCGTCTACCTTACCAAAGAGAAAAGGATAAAGTTACTATGCAATGTTTGGAATAGGATTTTGGCCTATTTTTAAGTTCAAACACCTTCTTAGTATATGTCACCTCCCTAGGCCTGGTAAAAGCATTAAGACCTTCACATAATAAAATTAATCTGGACACATAAAATAACAGAATAAAAGACTTAATTAAAATTAATCCAACAAAATAAAATAGAGGTTCGTCTTAGAACCTTGCCTAATTAGGGTTTAGCTACTCATGATAACTAAAGACAAATTACAAAAGAAATAAAACATACCCTAAAGACTAAGGTTGAGGAGAGAGACTTCTCCCTTGAAGTTTCTAGCGCTTGCCTTCCTCTTGAACCGCTTCGTTCTAAATGAAAATTTGTGAATGAGAGAAGTTGTATTTATAGGCTGGTTTCAAATGGATTTGGGCTAAAAAAAACTAAGCTTTTTCACCAAAACCGCTGCCAGAAAGTTAGCTTTCTTGGAGAATGGCCAAAACCCATAAAATGTGCATTTTAAATTTGGAGGTGAAGAACAACATGTATCCATGGCCGGTCCTATTTCACCCGGAGGGGCAAGGTTGTGCACATAAAGTGGAAAATTCAAGGCACTAACGAGAAAAGCTTTCCATTAATAGAGTTTTCAATTCTTGTATCCTTACTCTTAACATTTTGAATTTGTTTATGAAACATGTCTTCAAATGTTAATTGTTAACATGTAGCATGACTAGAAACAAAAACAAACAAAAAATATTCATTTAGTTAGAATCAAGAAGGAATACCTTGAATGTCAATATGAATTTGAATTTGGTGTTTTATCAAAGTTTGATCTTTCATCAAAGAATATTAATTGATTTTTGAATCACTTTAGGCGTAGCATGTGAGACCATCCACAATGGTGGGTGCTTTACCAATTAAGCACCGGGTTAAATAGACATCCCCATTGTGGAGTGATATTTATTGGTGCTTATAGAGAATGGTGCCTATATAAGCACCTTTTCTCTCTTCATTTTATGTGTGAATTTCAATTAATATTTTCCAATAAAATAAATGAGTGTTTTGGAAATGTAATAATACAGAGTTATTAGTGGGACCTATTAATAAATTTTGTTGTGGTGTTGGGTTGGAGAAATTGAGTGCTTATTAGGTATTGACATTAAAAAATAATAAAATGAATGATGTATACATGTGAGATCCACTTAAGCACCCAAACAGGGGAGCTTCGTTGTAGATGGTCTAAGTTGTGTGTAACCTCACATGTAGCTAAAATGAGCGATAAGCAATTGAATTATACACCGTTTGTTATTTACTCCATTAATGTTGCGGTATTCAAATCAGTACAAAGTCATGTAAGTTATTTAAGTCATCTTTCTCAATTTAGTGGTAACCTACTTAGCCAAATGAAGCCAAACTTGTGAGATAGTGATTAATTGCTAACTCCTGTGAGGCAAAAAAAATATCATTTATTTAAATGTTTAACCCCGAACCATCACAATCAAAACAATAGCACATCCTTATGTCCTGGGATAGGAGAGCATATATCACATTAGCATTTCATTCAAGTCGGGGAGAAAGACTGGTTTTATAAATTGAAAAACCAATCGAGGAAAGTAATTAGAAATTGGTGATTGTATATATAAACAATAATTTAAATGTTTTGCTTGACAACACAAATTAAAGGAAAAAGAAAAATTCAAGAAAAATAAATCTCAACGAAAAAAGTTGTCAAACATAACACTATCACCAAAAAGAATAGAAGGGAAGAGAAGAGTATACAACTTGTAAATCGTTGTATGTAAATAATAGGGGCTTTCTTGTTTTTAGGGCATCTTGAACCCAAAAAACATTAATTGTTTGTGCTTGAATATACTTTTTACAATAAACAATTGACTTTTTAAATATATTAAATAAATTATGTATTTAGTTTAGATTCTAGACTAAATACGTAAATTATTCAATGTACCTAAAAAGTCAATTGTTTTTAAATAGGATCGGAGGGAGTATTTCAAAACATAGTGTTCTATATGCATTGTCGGGATTAAGTAAAACACCAACCATTAAGTGTATATAGTTGTCAAGATAATGGTTATGAATTGATTGATCGTGGATTTGAAGGCATTTCCTCTCGCAAATTAACTATGTTTTCATTCTGTCAAATTACATGTTTATGTTTTTTTAGGGCCTTTGAATACACATTTTCGGTTTGGTATTTCAGGTTTCTATATCTTGGTGACACCTTCTCACTTGTACAGCTTGTGGGTCCCAGTGTAGCTGTAATATACATGGTTAACATCATAAACACGAGATGAAAAAGGAAAAAGATAGAAAGACACCTTTTTTTATATACCTCTCATATACACCTCCATGTGGTAGGGATAGTTTAGTAATTTCACATCACACCATCACTCCCTCTCATCTTTTCTTTCAATGTTTCTTTTTTTTTTTTTGAGCAATTCTTTCAATGTTTCTGTCACATATCACAATTGTGTATGGGTGACAAATTGTGTATGTCGCTTAAGGTGGTCCATGTATAATGGTTCGACGAAAAAATTGTCATGAACTCAAATTGGGAATGCTAGTGCTTTTGGACAGGGTGAGAAGAGAAGTTTGAGTGATATGTTATGTTCAAAACTTGCTATCATGCTTTATAGTGTAAATACAATTTGGATTAGTTGTTATATCAGGCTTCGAGTCTCTTTCTTGTATAGCAGAAAATTATAAGTTACCAGAGACCTAGCGTAAAAAAAAATAATAATGTCAAAAACAAGCGAATCTTTGCATATGAAAGCTTTAAAGAAGCACCAGTCTTGTGGACGACGGGTGGTTAGTGATTTGGTAGTAGAGATAATTTTTCATATGCAAAATTATGTATATCATAGCACATGCTTATGGATGTAGAAAACGTAAAGAATTCGATGGTTTTCAACACTTTTGCATGAAGACCTTAGAGGTAACTAGGTATCCAGACATTTAGTATACGTGGGGTTAAAATTTGCCTAAGTTGCTAACACTTGCACTTGTTACCGACAAAAGCAAAACCAGCTTCAAAAGCTTATAAATCATATCAAATATGTTGCACTTATTTGTTTACACAAGTTTTACACAAGGTTGTTGACTTATTGACTTATTGACTTATTCTTAACATATTGTGTTTTATTTATAAGGGGTAGTAATTATTTTGGTCTCTCAATGTGTAAAAAGTAACCGTAATAATCCCTCAAAGTATCAAAATTTAAAAATAGTCTTTAATTATGCATTTTGCTAATCAAAATAGTTTCTAACATTAAAATAATTTGTTAATATTGTCATATTAGTCTTTTAATATACTTACTTATTGTCACTTCAGGGCTATTTTGACGAACAAAGTGCAAAATCAAAAACTATTTTAAAATTTTAATACATTGAGAGACTATCTACACATTCAAGGACCAAAATACCTATTAACCTATTTATAATTTTTTTTTAAATATGGAAGTTGGATGTGGGGCTTTAGCCCCACATAGCCTGTTAATGGATCCGTCCCTAGAGGCTACGTTGAACATGGAAGAAACTTCATTTCAAACATGCAAAAGACAATAAATAACAGTTCAATATATTCTTAGTTTTTAGCATTTATTTTAGGGATCAGTTTGGTAGTAAAAACAAATAATTCAATGATTGATTTAATAGGGAGTAACATAATTCAAGGACTATCTTGATTTTTAATGAATAATTCAAGAATCGTTAGACAATGTGACAATTTATAATAACTTTCATTTAAAAAAGTTCAAAATTTAGGATCAATTTCATCTCCGAGTATGTAGCATATGAGTTGATAATCTACTTCAACGATTAACGACACATGTTATCACCGTTAAAAGTGTGACTAAACGGAGTGACAAAATTGATCAATGTTTATAATATTCAAAAACGTTTAGCTATTTAGAATAATTGAAGGAGGAAAAAGTATATCCACTCAAATAATATGTTACAAACTTACAATAAATGGATAAAGATTCTCTGCACTTTTCATTTAAACTGCGGGGATTTTAGGGGATCATGTCAAGTGTATAGTACCTATAGCAAAAGATAGAAAGGCATGCACCTGCCAAATTTCATTCAATTAAATTCAATAAGTATGTTCTGGTCCACACTACACAACGTAACGTAAGTACACTCACAGAGCAGCTATGTAGTCCCGACCAACTACCGGTCTTTTATTTCTTTGACATGAACGAGGTGTTTTATACTGACACATGAAAAGACTGAGTTATAATTCCAGAAGACCAGTATTTTTTCAATTGAAACTTCAAAGTTCAAACAAATTAAGCTTCAAAGGTTCAAAGTTCCAAGAACGGCAGATGGGTGAAGTTTATGCGTGTATATTTTGGTTTCACCGATAATGATCAATTGATTTTATAGGTGTAAAATTGATTTGACGTGTTTGATTCTGAGTAAAACTAATTTTGCTTTTATAATTGATTTTACTTGAAACTAGAATTTATAGTTTTTATTTTAGAATTCGTACACACAAATTTATACTTCAACTCATATTTATACGAATATATCTAAACACAAATCATTTTACCTATAATTCACATTTAATCATAATCAAATTTATAGAATCAATTCACTTAAAATCAATTTTTTTTTTCAAAGAATCAGACATACTCTTAGTAGAATATTTTTTTTTATAGATACTCTTAGTGGAATATTGAAAAGCACTAGAAAAATTGGGTATAATGAGTTTTTTTATCTTTAAAAGGTGTTAGATATGGCAAAGGCTATGGTGGGACACCTCTTTTGGTTTCCTACCGTAGGAGACTTGAATTATTATTTTTTTGTTTGGTGCAAAATAGATATCAACCATTAGATGTACTAGGAAGATTTTGAATGGTTGAGATTTACAAGTTACTTGATCCAGTAAGATTCTATTTTTTAAATATACATATTGATTTTGGAATTACATTTAACAAATGGTGTTTTTGGCAATGTTTGAAAAATTTAAAAAAATCCCAGCATGCTCATAAAGCTTTGACTATTTCTGATTTAGTTTTAATGATAATAACTATATCATTATAAATAAAAAGAACATTAGTAATTACATTTTTTAAAGAATATTATAGTATTTTTAAATAAGGTTAAATATGTTTTTTATTCTTATAAATATATCAACTTTTTATTTTAGCTCTTATAAATATCTCAAAAAAAAAATCATGATTTTTAAACAAAACATGAATTACGTATGAATTTTTTACCGCAAAAAAGGTAAAAATTCATATTTAACTCATATTTTATTAAAATGTTATAATTTTAGAGAGACTGAAACAAAAAATTAGTATATTTATAGAGACCAAAAACATAATTAACCATTTTAAATAATAATAATAATAATAATTAGACTTGACATAACGATAATCTTACTAAGATTGACTTTTGTTCTATGACAATCTTCCCAACAACTAAGATTCTTACCAATGACAGTCTTACTAATACTAACTTTTGTTCTATGATAATCTTCCCAACAACTAAGATTCTTCCAATGACAATCTTATTAAGACTAACTTCCATTTTATTATAATCTTCTTGAGAACTAAGATTCTTATCAATGATAATCTTATTAAGACTAACTTATGTTCTATAAAAATCTTTTTAAAAACTAAGATTTGTATCTAAGATAATCTTACTAAGACTATCTTCCGTTCTACGAGAATCTTTCCAACAAGTAAGATTCTTAGAAATAACAATCTTACTAAGACTAATTTCCGTTCTGTGAAAATATTTCCAACAACTAAGATTCTTACAAATGACAATCTTACTGAGACTAACTTTCGTTCTATGAGAATTTTCCCAACAACTAAGATTCTAATTACCAACGATAATTTTACTAAGACTTAATTCTATTTTATGACAATCTTCTCAACAACTAAGATTCTTACCAATGTCAATCTTATTAAGACTAACTTCCGTTCTATGATAATCTTTCTAACAACTAAGATTCTTACAAATGACGTGGCATTTCAATTAATAAAAAAAAAACAATTTAAAAAATATGGAAATTAATTTTCCAAAATTTTAAAAATAACACCAGACAAATAAATTTCACATGATTTCACTAATTTATATGAACAATTAATTATTTAATGTTTATGATAACAACAGGAACATCTCGCCCAGAACCATCATCAACATTATGATAACACCCACATCACCATCTTCATTCCAAGGAACACTCGCATGTTTTTGTGTTTTGTTGCCCTTTGATCACTTCTCTCATTTCCACCTCCCACCGTCGAAGAAACAACTGAAATTAGCGTTTATGAAGTCGCGAATCATTCTCTCCTCTCTAAAAACTTCAATCAATAGCCATCAGATCTGAGCTCCGATACATTTCCGACGGCATGGTCTAGTCACCAGATCCGAAATCATGCGATGTATACACGTTTGAAACCAAAGAAGAAGAACATGTTCAGGTCGAATTCAAGTTCAAGTTCGGATTGTTGTAACTGACCGTCGTTGTTTGTTGAAGGCGAGTTCGGCAGTGAGAGTAAAGATAGAAAGAGGTTGAGGTTGTAGATGGTGGAGAGGAAGGTAGATGGATAATTTTTGGTTCAGATACCAAAAGGGTTTGTTGTTTTCTGGAAGTGAATTGATGGTTTTTACTAATTGTTTCTTTCTCTCCCTCAACCTCTTCATCATTATCTATTTTTGGGTTTGTTTTTAGTGGATAAATTATTGAATAATAGATTCAACCAACAGAAATTTAAAACATCATTAATAAAAATTAAAACCACTATTATCCCTTGTTTCAGTTCATCATAGCCAACGAGGGAGTATATATTTTTCCATATTAGCATTCAACTTATATAACAATGGTGTAAATTAATGAATAATGGAAATCTTGAATATGGATATTGTTGATTGTAGTAAAGACACTATTTACCAGATCGAAAATGGAAATCTTGAATATCGGTGTTATAGTTTTATTAAGTTCCGAAGTTGACCCTTAATTATTTGAACCAAGAAAATATGTGAAAAATTAATTTTAATAATTTTTAAATACATGTTACCCATTATTGTTCAAAAAAAAAAGTAGCAAATCATCTCTCGTACCGTGGGAGACCTAAGTAGCAGGCGCACGATAAACGGAGCCGTTAGATATTGCCACTATATTTTCTTAAATGTTTCATGAACAACCACTTTTTCCTACGCAACAATATACACGCAAAATTATAGTTTATTCAGTCGATGTTTTTTTAACATGGATTTTAACCTTGGATGCCATATTTTATACGGTGAATCCACTTTTTTGCTTTATTTACTAACATTTTTCTCATACTACTATACAAAAAAATGGTCTTTGATAAAGGCGAAACCCCTAAGAAACAGACATTTGTCAGGGGTTTTGTGAGGGACACAATGTCTCGCAGAGAAATTGATCGCAATTGTTTTGCAAGGGGTTAAACAATTGTAAATTTATGAGGAGCTCACCCATGTCAAAAGCCATGTCAATTTGTGAGGGTTGCTCCTGTCAAAAACCTTGTCAAACTATTGTAGCTGACCGACAAGCTTTTTGTTGGTCTGACATGGCGACAATTTGACTTTAGAGTTTTGTGAAGGGTTGCCTCTGTCAAACGTGGATTAGTATTTTATTCAAAAAAAATATTATTTAAAAATTCAAATCAAATTTTTAACTTCAAAATCCAACCACAAAATTTTATTCCAAAGATGAGCATCATCAAGAGCTCGTCTTGTTGTACTCCTCTTTCTCAAAACTAATTAAGAACAGTAAGTGAGTATTTGGTATGGCGTCGGGATATGTAAAATCACGGTAGAAAACCACATTACCGTAGAAGCTATGTTTTTCAACTTTTACTTTTTCACGGTAATCGGTATTTGAGACGCATGTTTGGCCCATGCACCGCTAAACCAAACCAAGCATAACATTAGACTAGAAAACTCACCACAACAACCGATTTGTTGATAGAGTTTGCCTTCTTAAACCTCTCTCTAAAAACTTAAGTGTTTTTGGCTCGTAAATCTTGTAACAGAAAAGTTGGCTCTACAATAAATGGGGAAAGAAAGAGAATAAGTTAAAAATTCTAAAAAACATGTAATATTATACACCTAAAATTGAACAGTTATAAACCGATTTTTACAAGGTTTCGATCATTCAAATAACAAAACCCCCATTTTCTTAGAAATCCTAAGAATTAAATCTTTATAAACTAATGTTTTTCAATTTCCTTAAAAAACAAACAGAATAATGAAAATTCTAAAAAATCATCACATCCTCCTCCATACTGTTTTTTGCCTTCAACACATCGATTCCCATTTGTGCACTAAGATTGCAATTCCCCTTGATATTTTGTATAAGGATTGATTTGTAATGAGGTAAAGTTTAGTCTTATACTGATCCACCAGCATGACATTAGCTGACATGACATCAACAGTTATACTATTGAATAAACAAAATAACTTTTTCAAAAAAGTCAATTTCCTAACTGCACCGTAAAAGTCCCCTTTACTTTCTCTCTATTTTAATTTCTTTATCAATACTTACTTTTCTTTATAAATTTATGATTATTACAAAAGTTATCACACAATAATTGTTCAAATAACACGCATCATTGATCAAAGAGAGGTAAGGACCCATGATGTTTTAAGTTGAGCAAACCATGGGGGACCTTAATCATTGCTCACGCTCGGGTTTGGCTGAAAACGGGGCCGCACAATGCAAGTAGCTACAAGGCTACAAGTACTGTCAGCTACAAATCATATTGACTTGACTTTATCCCATGGCACTTCTTTCTAAGTTGCAACTAACAACAATCTTTGACTTTGACCACTTCCACTCATTACATACGTGCAAGTGTGCAACGTGTGAGTCTAAATATCTAGGGCATCCAATTTTATGGAGTATGCTTTTGAAAATGAATTTGATTTTATGGAGTATGCACGGTTCTTTGTTCAGACAATAGGGAAACACTGTATTAAAAAGTGTCTCTGTGGGGTACCACGAAAATTAATGGCCTCAAAGGAGTATTACGCATGTTGCCTAGCCTCATTAAATTGTTAAAGCATAATTACAAACTCTTAATTCGCTCTAAATAAAATTTCGTTGAATAATTTTGTTGTTGGCAAAAGAAAATTAATGGCCTCAAAGGAGTATTACGCATGTTGCCTAGCCTCATTAAATTGTTAAAGCATAATTACAAACTCTTAATTCGCTCTAAATAAAATTTCGTTGAATAATTTTGTTGTTGGCAAAAGATACAGACCAGAGTTGCTCTAGCCAAAATGACATCTAAATCAAACTAAGCCTGAATAAAACTGCCATATCCTACATCATATGCAAAGGGACATACATCAAGCAATTAAAAAACACGTTGCTACAACAGTGGTACTAACTTAGACAAACAACTTTTTTCCAAAAAAAAACAAAAAAACTTAAACAATGTACTTACTCATAATTCAGTTCTTCAGAAATGTTGTGAATTCGTTAAAAAAATCACACAAATAAAATACTTGATGTGTGGAGCAAAGTAATCAAGCAACCAATATAAACGCGGGTAACAATTATAAACACAAGCAAAAGTATAAAAAAGTCAGAGAAAAGAAGAGAGAACACACGAAATTTGTTTACCCAGTTCGGTCCAATATCGACCTAGTCTGGGGGAGAGAGCAGCTCTCAGTTCCACTATAATGATGAGTAACTTTACAAAGAGATATAAAAAAGTTATAATTGTTTCCCAAAGTCTCAATCTCAATCTCTTCCCGTGACCAAGAGACTCAATCCTAATAGTGTTTCCCAAGGATAATCAATCTCAGCCCTAGTGTTTGTTGTCAAGAGAAAACTCTATACAAACCCTAGTTTTCTTGTTGACTTTTAAACCCTTGTTTTCAGACTCTATACCTCTCCACGTTTACTCTGATACAATGTATATATTTATAGTAAAAGTATCCCTAAAAAATTGGAACAAATCTGAGTCTAAAAATACGATTCTGTTTTATTTTCTGCTGGCAAAATTGGACCCCGATTTTACACCTTCGACCACCGATTTTTCACGTATTAAAAAGGCTGGAAAAACACTGTCAAAATCAGGTCCCGGTTTTGCCAATTCGGACCCCGATTTTGGTAGTTCCAGAAACCAATTTTAAATCACTTCTACAACACGAAACAAAATAATAACACAGACATCACCATTCCTATTTTGTCCCTACCTAACAAGTATTGTCTTCAAAGAGGTAGAACAAACCCTAGGGATGCTAGGTCGACAATTTTGCCTTGGTTTCATGTAACCATATTAGCATTTTCCAACATTTCAGCCTGTTTGTTTGATAAACCAATTTTAGAAAATGTTTTCAAGAATAGAATAGAAAAAGATCAGTATGGTGATATGAAAACTGAATACAAAGACTAAATTTTTTTTCCTCATATGAAGTCTGATACTATATCATCCATCCTAATTCTACTCATGATTTGTCCAAATTTTAAAATTCAAACATGTAAAAAAAGTGCATAATCCATCCTTTTTTACACGTTCGGATTTTAAAATCCAGACAAACCAGAGACCTCTGAAAAATGTGGGGTGGGAGAAAAAAAACAAGTGACCTATTGTCTTTATAAGATAGGCCCAACTCAGAACTATTAAAAATGCGCCTATAAGCTTTGAAATTTGCTCTTCTCCCAAACAAATTTGCTCATTCCCACCCCAAACTTCGTAAAACAACCTCAACATGAGTTAACTCACATTGGCTCTACCGAACGTGAGTTAACTCACATTGCAATTATTTCCTATTTTTAGGCCAACACCAGCAACTCCACACTTCAAACGCACACTTTTTTCTCTCTTCACCTCCAAAACACCCAAAAGTACGAATTTTTGGTGAAAAATCTTGAGCTCAAATCATTGAAAGTCATCATGAAACAAAGTTTATACGCTCATCAAACGTCAAAAGATGAAAGAAAATGGGAGGAACTTTTCAAACCCTATATTTTAAAAAAAAAAAAAATCACACATGTCCTCAAAAGTATACTTCAAAACGGCATATTTTGTCCGCAATTTTACTTGCGAACAAAAAAATCATGTTTTTCCTATGTATACATCCAAAGCCATGTTGGGGGCATGAAAAGTTCCGCCGAGGAAATGGCAAGACAGTTGACCAAAAAAAAAGGTAGTTGAATGCATACAAAAGTCAAGGCTTGCGATTTCCAGAGAGGATATTTCTATTATTATTTGCTCATCAAGTGCAAATATCTACATCTATTATTATTTGCTCATCAAGTGCAAATATCTACATCTGTAAATCACATCTCTATACTACTTTGGCTGAAGAGCCTATGCTAGAAATGTCACAGCAGAAGATCCGGGGAAAATGGAAATTCCTCATTGTAAAAATCTACAATAGAAAAACGGAAATTTCATGCTTCTCTGTAGGACCAATTTTACGAGAGTTACAAGTAAAATAAGGGTATGACAAATTCACTTAGCTTGTGCATATGGGTTGCAAAGATGAATACCATCAGCACTCAAAAACGTAGGAAAAAGTTCTTTTTGTCCTACACTAGTAATGACAGCACTCAAATATTCATGAAAGACCAAAATAATCATGTAAGATATATCTATCCTTTGTTTGCCAGTGTACATCACGTGAGCCATCACCACAAAGAATGCTCATATGGACAATGGCAATCTTCTTTCCCTCTTCCTTGCCAAGGTTTGCCTAGAAGCTCTTAGGCGTATGAGAAGAATTATACTGAAGCTTACAACAAGAAGAAAAATCCAAAAACGCCTAAAATAGAGGGTCATGCAGGATATGACGACAAGCATGCAGAACACTAGAGCAAAAGCAATTGCCACAGCAACATCAACCCTGCAAGAAATTAAGGAAATTGTCAAGCATAATGGCATCATGTCATGTCCTAACCATCTTCAATGTATTTTATATGTTAATCTGATAAAATCATCCCACAACAACAGAACCCATGCCTTATTCCACTAGGTGGTGTTGGCTAGATGGATCAAACGACACCATAGTATTTGATCAAAAATCATATCTCTAGTTAAATTCTTTACTTCTTTCTTAATAGTTTCTTCTATAATTTATTTGGCTTCTTGTGCCTCTAGCGATAAAGTCATCCTTCGTCTGATCTACTTTCCTTACTATAGAATCTATAGGTCACCTCCACATACGCACAAACCATCTAAATCGAGATTTGAATGTCTTTTCTACAATAGGTGCCACCCTAACTCTCCCTCTAATGCAATCGTACCTAATTTCATCCCGTCTAGTATTTCTACACATTCAGTGCAACATTCTCGTCTTTACTACACTAGTTTTATTCATGTGTTGATTTTTACCACCCAAAATTTCATCCCATAAAATAACATCGGCTTTACAGTTGTAAGGTAAATTTTTTCCTTTAGTTTGAGAGTGCCTTTTTATCATATAAAAATACACCGAAGACCCTCCTCCATTTCAACAACCCCGCTTGAATGGTTTACATCTTCCCTCCTTTTACCATCATTTCGTACAATGGACCTAAGAAATTTTAAACGTGTAACTCATGGTATGACATGGTCTCCAACATCCATCTCTAAGCTATCGGAGCTTCACCACATGACTTACATAAATCCTACCTGGAATCAGAAATCTAGTTTTGCATTTCAACAGCAAATCTAATTATATCAGTGTTGATAATTATTCCATTTATATATTTGTAAGAATAGAGCTTCATTGGTAAGTGCAATAAGATCTTGCACAATGGAGCCAGGGTTATCGACCTTTCAACTAACATGGATCATCTTTCTCAAGCGAGAAACATCATAATCTGGATTATATACAGAGCAATAATATCATCAACACATCAAATTAAATACAAATGATAGCAGAAAACATGGTATAGTATGCCCGAGTCATAAATTTTTGCAACCCAATAGAAGTAGAACACAGAACAGCCTACCTGATTGCATATCAACTTTACAACTAGCATGAACGCAAAAGATATCTAATGGTTGCATTTCTAAATTCTACAAATCTAGTAGTCCCTTGGCCAATTTTATAGCTCCAGTACTGCCAGGCTCTATAGCTGTGTCCAAACGTTTGGGCTAATATTTCATTTTCTTTTTTTCTTTTGTTTTGCCTTAAAATTTCGTATGGTTAAACTGCAAAGGCTTAAATCAAAAGGGTAACCAGGAAAGTCTAGAACTAGGACGGAAATTTGAATTCCATAAATTTAGGATTGGGGGCATTATGTGCCTTTCTATAACCTAAAAATGTGGTTGTCACTCCAGCCACATTTATTACATATTAGGTAACGAATACCTATAAAGCTCACAACCAATGTATTTTTTCTTCATTTACTTATTATTTTCCTGAGATTTAACAGCATGTGTCCATATTTATATGCACCCTGAATAACTCCATAACCTTAAAGCACAAGAGGCCTAAAAAAGTTTATATAATATGTCAAAAATGGGGATAGGAATTGCAATTTCCAGCATAATTTCGACTACATTCTTGAAATAGTGTAGGTAGGCGTTATGCCTATGGCTTATTCATTTGCCAGCAGAAAACTCAACATAGTATAGCATTCAGATGCCCGGGTTTGAAATTGAATGAATACAAACAATTCGTGTCATTTTATCTCAATTCTAAGTCCCTCAATGTGAAGAGTTTACATGGACAAGGGAGTCCACAATCAAATTCTGGGGGATATCGAAAAGTAGCCGGGATATTGAATTATCATACAATAGCTATATTGCATGATCCCATAACCCAATCAAAAAGCTACCAATCTTTTCTACACACACAAACGCACTGAAGATGACAACTACAACAAGTGTAACATTGTCGGTCGCAGATCGCAAAAAATAGCAGTTTTTAAGTTCTGCTACACAGCAGTGCTATGGCACCACTAAAAGCACTATTTGACGACATTTTGTACTAAATAAATAGCATATTAAAAAACAACAACGATTTGTTCAGATTCCTCTACAATATAGTGCTACATCGCTGCTGTTGTCCCTATTTAACAACACTGCAAAATGCACTTAATACCTTCAAAATAACTCAACACTAGTTAATTGCAGTGGAAGTAGATTGTGATCTTAGGAGAACTTTAACCGGAATATGAAGAGTTCAATCAAATCCTAGAGTAACAATAGCTTTATCTAACCTCTACCTGGTCTCATGGTTAGTTAGTCTTACATAGTCACAAATTATACCTATCGGGATACCCTTTTAAACAAACAAAACTTTAACCACTAGGTGAAGAACTTTAAGATATCTCTCATTCCTTCACCTGGTAGGATTCATCCTTAGCAAGTGGCGTTTCATTAGCAATTCTTCTAAAAAGAAAAGCAAACCAATTCACCTACTTTTAAAAGAAAAACAGAGAAACACTAACGATCTCTTGTTATCTATCACTTTCAATATACGAAGTATTCCCAAACAAAGTCTCAGGTTCAATTCACCTCGGTGGTGGTGTTGGCTTGGGACCTTGGAGTGTGCTCATTTCAATGTCTCATGTTCGATTCCCCTCGTGCCAATTTCAGTAGACTAGTCCATATGGAGCTTTGCTTTCTGGATTTAAATGGTCCCCTCGGATTAGTCAGTCATTGGACTGGATACCGAGTTTTAAAAAAAAAAACCTATCAAGTAGTCACTTCAAATCAAAGGCATGTCAAACTGTCGGGTGTCCGACACCCTCACACACGTGATTACCTTCAATTACATCTATTTTCTAAAATAACTACTTGTGTCAAAACATTAGTGTCCGCCTTTGTGTCGGTACTTCATAGCTTTTAATAAAAATTTTCAAAACAGCCTATTCAAACAGTAGTCATAACTCACAACACAATGCTATTCATAATTCACAGTCATGATAAACACAAAATACAACAAACAGTAAAAATGGTGAAAAAGTTATGAAATTACCAAGTAATGATATGAGGTTTGGGAGAGAAGAAAGTGAGAGGAGAATATTTATGCTGAGATCGGATCTGGTAATCTCTGAGCTGTTCAACAAGTTTAGAACGGGTTATCATCTCAATAACCCTTTTTAACTAACTAACAACTTATTCACTCGTTAACCTAAATAAACCGTGTTTGTCTCAAATCATATGTATGATATTGTCACTGTTAAACATAAACACAACCATTTCACGGTTTCTGCAAATCTGAGACAGTGTCTTTGCGGATTAATGAAGAAGAGAAATGAAACCCCTAAAAATCTAAACCCAGTTTTTTTTTTTCTTTTCAAAATAATAATAATCTAAAATTTAATGTTTATTTTTCGTTAGTTTTAGGTGTTAATTTTAATGTTGAAAAGATTAATCATCAGTTCCATTGTCGTCCAGCGGTTAGGATATCTGGCTTTCACCCAGGAGACCCGGGTTCGATTCCCGGCAATGGAATTTGTTTTTTGTTTTATTTTTTTTATTCTTTTATATTATGTTTTTGGTGACATTTTGAAAGAAGAAAAAAATTGCTTCGTTTTTTTATTTAAATTTAACATTCCAAATTCTGTAAAAATACAATTTTTTTGTTAATTTTGAATTTGATTTTAGTACATACAATTATACATCTTCCTTTTGTTTGGATAAAGTCCTTGTAAATTTAAAAATTATTGTTTTTAGTCTTTATCGTCATATGTGACCCAATAAATTGAAGTCATGGACTAAATGCAACAATGTTTAAAATTGTCAAAGCTTAATCCAAACAAAAAAGAAAGACTTGCAGAAACTAACAACAATTTTTTAATTTGAGACTTAATCCAAAAAACAAAAGAAACTTACAGAAACTAAAACCAAAATATGATATAATTGCATTATTGCAATGACTAAAATCGCTGCCTAAACGGTGGCTATGATGAATCTAGTTAGCAGTTTCAATCATCTCGTTTCGTGGCAGCTAGCAAGCGAGACAACACTTTTTCTAATAGCAACAATTAGTAATTAATTGTTAGACGTTTTTCTCCTTTGCCCGTGTTTGAACATGGTAGAACTTTTTATCCCTTAGTTCAAACAGTTGAGATATCTAACTTCCCAGATGAGACAACATTGTTACCCGACCAACAAATCCGCCATTGATGGAAGCAATCCAAGGCTCGATAAACAATGGAGCAAGCCTCAAATGGTTTCTTTTCCACATTAAATCGGTTATCCCTTTCTATATGCTTCTACTGCTAGAGTTTGCTGGAACATGGAGATTTTGATTAGGTACAATTGTTGCGAATTAGAGAGACTTGGAGTATTAAGAATTGCTACTACGTTAAAAATAGATTGAACTAACTCAATATTAGGGGTGTTCACGGCGCGGTTTGGTTCGGTTTTGAGCAAAAAAGCCATCCAAACTGCGAGATAAAAAAGCATGTGGTTTGGTTGATTTTTAAAAAGTCATCTAAACCAAACCAAATCAAACCAATGCGGCTTGGATTGGTTCGGTTTGTGCGGTTTATCGCAAGATAAAAAAAATTACATTCTAATATTGCCAACTTGTTACAAAATAAACATAGGACATTTTATTTTTCTGTTTATATGATAAAATATTAGGTAAAACTTATATCAAAATAGGTAAAATTAAGAAGAAACATAAGCATGAAACAAATTATTGGAAAGTAAAGGAAACAAATTCATCACTGGAAATGAATTGAAAGAGATGGAAAGGAATTAGAATCGAACATGATGGTGCAACAATGGAAAAATCGAATCGAAAGAGATTATTCTTGAGCTATGTAATTGGGCTAGTACATGTTCAAGTAATATTCATTATTCTTGCGGTTTGGTTTGGTTTGATTCGGTTGCTGAGATGCAAACCGCAAATTAAACCGCGCGGTTCAGTGAAAAAGTCATTCGAGTTCATCTGAACCAAGTGTGGTTTCGGTTTGGATTAGTTTGGTTAGCGGTTTTTTTATTGGTTTGGTTCGGTTTTGAACACCCCTACTCAATATTCCAAGAGTTGTTGGCACGAATAATAATAATAATAATAATTTGACTTGCTAGAAGCTTATACAAATGTGGTTGCATAGCTATTGTTAGTCAGTTGTACATGTCATATCTGAATTGCCATAATGTTAGTTTACTTCACGATTTTATGGATTTGCAATACTTGTGTATAAGATCATAAGTAAAATTGAAGGTTGAGATTAGCAATTTATGACTAGCACCAAATCTCAACCGTTATAATTATTTGATCCAACGATTCATATTATGTTAATAATAAATGAAAAGAAAGCACATTAAGATGCTAGTAAGAGATTATCACTATATGAGATACTCCTTAATTTGTTATTAATTATTATTAATTATGGTTTCCTCCTCCCCTGATTGCAGTTTCCGCCTCTGGCCTCTTTCTTTCTTGTGTAAAAATTGATGGTGATGCTTTTTCGTTTGTCTTTTAACAGTTGTTCCACAATCATGGTTTTCCTTGTTACCAATTGTAAAATGATGGGGATGTTTCTTCCTTGCACCATAAAATTCATAATAATATAAAACGACACTAATCAAGCAATCATCAATCTTGCTTTTCTATAATAATTCAAATGTCCAATCCATTGTTTTGTGAGATTTAGGTCAACGATACCTTGGAACAATTTTTTGTTTTACCTTTCAACTAGTTATTTTCATTCGATGGATGACAAAGGAAAGGCAAAGAAAGAAGAAATTTTGGAATAAGATGTAGATCAATCTGTAATTAAATATAAAATGTTTTAATTTCATGTCAATGTTAAATCTTACCCGTTAAAGCATCATTTTCATTGTACATGAGAATGAAAAGTCCTAAGTAGTATCCTAATTGCACTAGGAATGTTATATATTGCACTTCAAAGTTCAAACTATGGTCATCAACTGCATACTTCATAAATATTTGTTGACTTTTGATAAAGTGAAAATTCTTTACAAACCAAACAAAAACACATAATAACAATTTTAAGATGGCAAAGAATATATTCCAGTCATTGTTACACAATCCGCAAGGAATACAACAATATGTAGAAAATTTAGAAAGGAAAAAAATAACAAAGATATTTTTTTTACTTAAATGAAAATGACGAATAGGTGACCATTTTATCAAACCCCATATTTTTTTCCATGGTGGCAGAGATTGTCAAACCCCATATATTCTTCATTTTCCATCTTCTCAACCATGTTCCCTATTCCCACCCCACCTGTGATGGCCAAAAATGAGACATTATTAGTAAGAATAATATTCCAAAAAATATGTATCCTTACTTTATGGTTAAAATTTGGATAAATTTTTATATTCTCTATCATAAATGCAAAAACAAACGTGAAAAAAATAAGTAAACTTAAAATAATAGAGTACCTAAACTGATTGCGCTCACAAAAATGGTGAAAGCTAATATGAAGACGATGATAGATGCTCTACCAAAGATAGCAATTATCTTTCTCACCACATGTTGACCGGTTAATGCAGCTATGGTTGCAACCAATACTAAGTATGAAGCTGCATCAGAACATAAATCACTTCACTTCAAACACAATTATAACAAAATCAATTTTACAAAATCATGTTTGTCTAACATCATCATATCTAGATTCACTTATATATTGCTTCTTACCATAGGGTACTGGGAAGCGATCTAGATGATAATATTGTACCACTGACATGGAGGAAGAGAAAACCATAGCAAAAGTTGATGTAGCACTAGCTACCTGCCACATTGAAAAATATTCATCAAAGTTATATCTTTAAAAAAAAAAAATTGAAAGGGAGAAATTATTAACTAAAGTGACATTGATAATTATTTTACAACTGTTTCAAGAAAATTTAAAATATATCTCTTGAGATTACAAAGTCAGACTCTTACCACTAAACCGACACATCATTGACATATTCGATTGAGTTATATATTCATGTATAAACTAAAGATTAGTAAATGACAAAGAATGAATGAGTTTGTACCTGAGGAGGAATTCCCAATTCCAAAAACAATGGTCCCAAAATGAAGCCACCTCCTAGACCAAGCAAACCACTAACCATACCAGCTATTATTCCACAGAAGCAGTAAAGACAGATCTTATGAAACTTCCAAGTGATTTCCTTTCCCCTTGATGCAATTACTCTAGTTCCTTTGCATAAGCATATGGCTTCAAAAAGTGTAACAGAAATTGCAATAGGCACCTTAAATTGATAAATAGCACACCAAATTTCAGTTAGACCTTGCAGAGAAATAGTATTATGTCAGCTCCAATCAAGATATGTATTTTAGTTCTAAAACCATAGAGTTTTTTAAGGATTTAATTCATATACATTGTAACCGTAAATATTATTTACATTGTCAATCAATCATAATTATCATATATTATTAAAAGGGTCATGCTAACCGGTGTCATGGGGCACTGGTTAAGGATACCGAAAAAGGAAGTTATAAATTAAAAATGACACTTTTTTGACTTTTTATGAATTGATTACATAATTTTCAATGCAATAACTACTATATAACTTTCCTTTTTAGTATTCTTAACCGGTGCCTCGGGGCACCGGTTAGCATTTCCCTTAGTAAAATTATTAACTTTAATCATGACTACTTCTAAAGTCCACATATAATTAATTGTGATTTGTTGACGGTGTAAAGTTTTTTACGTATCAAAATTAAACATTTTATTAATATAAATGTTCCTATGTAGGATAAACCTTTATGTGTACTACTATATCACAATTTTTGGTCTTTTAATAGGTTTGTTAACTTTACCAATCTATGAAGTCATACAACTAGACTTCAAAGCTAAATACATATCATGTGTATTAGTATTCAAATATATATATATATATATAGATTATTTACCTGCAAGGAATTAAGAAGCCAATACTCTATGGAACAAGTTTTGCTGTATGTCTGCATTGAAATACATAGAAAGTGCATATTCAGTTAAAAACACACAAGATGATTGTTTATAACTAATGAATCAGAGAAAAAACCAAATATTAACTACCTTAAGAATTTGGACAATGAGAAAAGCCACCCAAACATACATAAGAACTGATAACTCCTTCCAGTGAATGTTATCAAGTAAAGGGACCTGCACACAAGAATTTAACATATTGTATAAAACTAAGTAAAACCTCAATGAACACTTTATAAAGAATGATTTGGAAAACCCTTGGAATTACCTCTTCATCTTGTAGATCAGCTGGCAGTGACTTGTAGTCTTCTTCAGAAGCATCTAAAAGAAGGGGCAACAGCATTAGTATTTCAACAATAATATTGAAGATTTTTCACTGCATCTTCCAAATGTTAATTAAGAACTAAGCCTCTCTTATTTGTGCTAATTAATATCAAATTTTGATAAGCATATGCAATATCAAATTTTCATCTACATATAATAACTGAAAATTTGTAGGCACTTACAATCAGGAGTAGAACCTGATTCCAACATTTGGGCTGCTTCCTCAAAGGCTTCCTGAAAGTTCAGTAGCATAGTACTCTTACTATAAAGTAGAAGGCAATACAGACTCAACTAAAAAAAAAAATTTGTAACTATATAAGCCTGTGTTTGGCTCTACGATACAATTTCCACATCAAGGTAAAAGCACGGCAGGAAGCACGTTTACAGTGAAGCTACATATAATAGCTTTTCCAAGTCACGGCAATTTTTGCCTTGGGACGCGAGAAAGCTGCTTCCACCGCACATCCAAACAAGCTATAAGTTTACCTTTTTCATAATTGTTTCCTTTTTCCATGTATCGATGCCCTTGACTAAAGCTTTAGTGGATGTACCTATCACCATGTGTTGCATCAACTGGATATTAGTTCTTGAAAAAATTGAATTTGGATTAGATGCAGTTAGCATTCTCACGCAATCAGCATATAGGTGGTCGATGGACCGACATCAAACTATCTAGATTTTAATGTATATTTTGATGTTTTTCTAATATCTAAAGTACTGAACTTGAAAGCTAGACTGTCCGATCTAAAATCATCGATCACTGATGTGCTGACTGTGTGAATGCGTTGAATTGCTCAGACAATCTGAACTAAAAAAAAAATACATTAACTATATAATGCAATATGTTGGCTGCAAAGAATTAAGTTTAGTTTTCAAGAAATTTCTTTCAAGATAAAGGAAAACAGCATGCCAAAATATATATGAATCTATTTGAAAACCATTTGCTTCCTACCCAAAAAACACAAACACAAGAGCACTTTCCCAAGAAAAAGTATGAGACTGCCCCAAGAAAATATAATTAATCACACTTGCTTATGCTAAACAGATAATAATCATTACCAATGAATAAAATGATAAGCAAAATGGTAACCATCCAATCAGCAAACATGACATTAAAGGCAACACCAATGCTAATTCCTAGCATTAGCATAGGCTGGAAGAGCAAAGCAAGATCATAATCTATAAGTGGCATGTCTAGTGTTGGGTGTCTAAGCCTCAGATTGTAATACACTGTTGACCCAGCTGCTCCTGTAATCATGCCTGCAATAGCAAAAATAACAGCCAAAGTATTTGAAAGAGCTTTCGAAAATGAATTGGGACACATGGATAAAAATTTAGAAAGAATGCATGTATTGTGTTTGGAACCGCGTTCAGAAGCTAACTAGCTTTTGAAGTGCGGCCAACCACATGCTACTATTTATAGCTTCACCATTTTCATGTCGAAAACAGTATTTGAGACGCGAGAAAGATAATTGAAACGTAAATCCAAACATCGACTATATATCTAACATGAATGAATAGATAGAATATAGAAATACACTTACACTTAGAGAGGGCCGTAGAAGACTTTGGATCAAAACCAATGATCAAAGTGAGCATAGGGATAAAAATTCCTCCACCTCCTACCCCTCCTACACTTCCCAATGCTGCTCCGAAAAATCCAACAATAGACCCTACGACAATTCTCCAACCAAACTTCATTTCCTGCTCAACAAAACAATTACAATGCATCACCAATATTATAACAAAATATATCAAACTGTTGGTTTTTGATAATAAACTTACAGGCCAAACACGTTCATAGGAAGACTCTCCACTATACCAGAAGAAACTTGTTTTTTTTATAACAAAATTTTCTGGTTTTTCGTCTTCCAAAACTCTTTCAGCTAAACTAACATGATAGATCATAATAAGACTCCACGAAACTAGCCATATAATTGTTGATGCTTCTCTTGATATTGCCTTCTTTTTAACTTCTAAAGCCATGTATGAAGCAATATTTAGTTAGGAATCTACTATAGATGTTTTTTTTTGTTGTTTTTTTTAACTCTACTTTTTCAAAATGCTGGTTATTCTAAGAATATATATATATTTGAGAGAGGAAAGACACATTTTCTCTATTTCTCATTCCTATTTCTCAACCCGAGTTTCATTATAACATCGATTTCAAAAGATTCTTTTCGAGGTATATGTACTAAACCATTAGTAACATTTGGTTTGACATTTTGCAAATCAAGATGTTTCCTTTTATTTAATATATATGGATAATGGATAAAGTGATACAAGTATTCTTCGTACATGTTAATAGTTTTGATTCAATTGAAGGCTCCAGACCTTTGACCCTGGACTGGAGTGTCCTTTAAGGTAAATATATATATATATATATATATATATATATATATATAATAGGCAAAATTAGTTTTCCGATCTTTTTGAATTATTGGTTTTTTAATTCTTTTATGTGTCATTATGTTTGCACTGTTAGCATCTTTTACAAGTTCTATTAAAAAAACTTGTGTGACATCTTAATTTTGAGAAAATGCACATAAACTTGTAAGTGTTATCCTCTATCATCTTCTATATTCTTTTTCTATAAATATAAATTCCAAAATCCTTAAAAGAGTATTTAATTTTTTGCACAGATAACGTCATTCAAGAACAATGGTTCGAATTTACAAATGAGTCATTCATCTCTAGTATGAGGCATGATGAATGAACACCTGAATGTTGCTCATCTCTAATTATGGAACAAAAGTTTTAGTCTACGCAGTCACAGAATGTAACATAAAGGATGACAATGCATGAGAGTAACTTAAAGACTAATATAAAAAGAACTTGACGGACCAATAAAAAAATAGGTCAAATTTAAAAGACCTCATATCCAATTTTGCCTGAATAGTGATGACATTTTTGCTATCCAATTTTGTTTTTAGATTTAATTGGTATGCACCATTTTAAATAGACAATTGTGATTTGGATTCATAGTATTCCGCAATTTCTCCTATGATGCAACTTTATTATGTTTGTTCCTAAGATATCATCCCGACTATTTACCTAGTGAGATGCTATTCAATATGTGTGCAACAAAATATTTCACTGAATGTCCATATAAATTAAATAGATTTTTTTTCACATTCATTAAATTAACCACTTTAGTTTTTTTCTTCAAAAAAAACCACTTCAGTTTTTTTGAATAAATATTAATATTTTTAAATTTCCACTACATAACAATTAAACTATTTGCATTTCCTTTATATTACCATGCTTATTCATATTAAGTGCATGTTTGGTTATACGATAGATTTGACGAAGTTTCAAATTGTAGTTTTTACAAAATCACAATAGTTTTTACTATAATTTTGTCAAACCCATTTGCAAATCCAAACATTCGGTAAATTACTTTGTTTACAATATGAGTAGAGCATACAATGTAAATAGAATGAGAAAATGGCAAACAAGCACAACATATCAGATGAGATATACCAGCATACAAAAAGGACAAATTATAACAGCCTAATACATCTAGCACAAGTAACGCCTACGAGTTCTTTCTAGGAAGCTTCATGTTAAAAATTTGGAAGCACTTAAACACCAAGTTTCATGTTCTAGCTTTCTTTCGAAGAGGTAACCGTACATACGTCCTTGCTAATCCAATACCACATCGAAACTTCACGGTAATTTCATTTGTTTGCATTTTCTCATACAATTTAATCACTCACTCGCATTAACACTAACAAAACAAAGATAGGATTGTAGTGGTACCACATCACCACTCCTCTCTCTGTCGCTCAGTGCAAGCTGCAATGTATCTAGTTAATGTATTTGGTTCCATAATTAATGTAACTAGAGCCAATGTAAGCATTGAAACTCTAAACACATTGACTAATTAGTATGGGTTACCACGTTTTGCAAGCAAACCTGTCCGTACACAACCGAAAATTGGCTTGCAATTCCTCCATCAAATAATAGTGCAATTATTCTACCAACAATCTTTAATATACTCCTCTCGACGCCTTCCTTTTGTTGAAAATTCCACTAAAGTTATATAAAATCTACATAATGAAATACATTTTAGTTTCAACCTGAAAAATGTGCTGTAAACACTTTTCTATAATAGAATATACAGCACGATCGAAATGGTGCAACATAATTGAAGTCATGTTTTCTTTTTTACAATAAAATAAAAATCATTGAAAAAGCATCTTTCCATAATTAAACTAAACTTTCCGCGTATTGTGTATAAGTTTTAAAAGCCAGTGTTTATTACAAGCTTTTAATCTTTAACATACAGCACAATGGCACATGTTATACTTTCAGGAAAGCATATATTCTTTCTTTTTTTTTGAAGGAATTCATATCAAAACTCTTGTTTTACAAAATGTTGGAAAAGGCATTATGCTCGGCCTTTTAAGCAAGAACAACACTACTACCTGACTCGGAAAAAATGTAAATAGAAATGGAAAGGCAAAAATTGGCACTCACAAAGGAATGACAATTGCGAGAGAAAAAAATTGAAAACTTTTAACTTTGTTGGTCAATCACTTTCCAGTTTAAGAAGAAAAATTATGATGACGACAGACCATTAATCAACATCTAATAGAGGGTCTAGGAATCTAACTTCTTAATATAACAACACTTAACAAACTCATGTAGTTCCAAGCATGTCAATAGAGTAAAGATAAAGTAAAATCCAGACAATAATTCCCTCAAAATCTGAAGAAAAAAAATTGTTTCTTAAAATGTCTTCAAGAAAAACACAAACAATAGCAGTCCACGACCATACTGAGAAACTGAGATCACCAAAGCTGCAGTAGTAAACTTTCAACATCAAACATGAAAAACCGCAAGTACATATGGATAGCTGAGCAATAAGTTCTTTTGGTGTGCTTTTGATCGCTCCATGCCTGAATCCATTAATAGCTACCAAGAACCAATCTAGATAATATAAGCCGAAATGACAGAGAATTAAGAATAAGCAAATAGAGTACAAAAATGAACACCATGAATCTTACCAGAGAAGTATTGTGCTCAAGTTCCTAGTAATCATATTCTCGAGAATGAGACCTCTCTGAGCGATGATAATCATGGTCCTTATCACGGTTTCTGTCCCTATCACGCGATTTAGATTTTGCTCGATCAGTGTGATGGTCATCTTCCATCTTAGCATGATCAGGATATTGATTGTAATCACCACGGTCATCTCCTTCATCATACTGCCCCCGTCCTCTCTGATGCTCATAATGGTTATAGTGATCAGGATCATGTTCAGGATCTGCATGCCTACGTCCATGCCCAGGTTCTTTGTACCGCCCACGGTGATCATCAGGTTCATAGTCCCGCTCTATTTCACCATGAGGTTCCTTCTCATGTTTAGATTCAACATGATCGTAATCAGTACCCCTATCATGAGATCGTCCACGATCAGTTTCCCCAACTTCATAATCCTTATCCTTCTCGCGATAACGATCATGTTCTACATCCCGTTCATGATCCCTCTCTCTATCACGATCACGTTCCCGACCACGATCGCGTCCTCTCTCTCGATCACGTCCACGGTCTCTTTCTCTGTCCCTTTCCTTACCTCGGTCCCTCTCCCTATTCCTATCCCGGTCTCGGTCCCTGTGGTGCCTATCCTCTCTGTGATCACGATCACGATCCCTAGCCTTATCGCTAGATCGTTCACGTGATCGCTCTCGTTCTCTATCTCTGTCCTTACCTCTTTCACGTGACTTCTCTCTGTCCCTACAATGATTTTAGCCAGCAGCAGTTAAAATTAGTTTCAAAATCCACTATTGTCAAGAAACCATTTAATGATCAGCAAACCTGTTAAGTACCAAAACCAATTAGCTAGTTAAATTGAAGCAGAAATACAGATTATTACCGATCAGCATGTCGATCCTCCCGTAATCTGGGTTCTTCGGAATGAGAAGGTCCTGATTGCTGTTGCTCCCTGAATAAATCAAGACATATCAGAATTTCCCCTCGATGTTGCAGAGAAAGCATCCGACAAATTAATTACACACAACATTAGACAAGACATATTCAGAATATGAAAACCAATGCCATCATGAACCAAAAATGTTAGATGCAAACAATTCTTGATGCAAAAAAGTTTCAAATTCAGAGCGAATTTACTGCTTCGGAATTTGGAGTAGGATGGTTAGGTTTGGAAGAGAGATAGAGACGGGTATGTGCCAGATATTTCCAACAGATGAACATGATATTTTTCCAAGGGACAAATTACCATGTACAGCGAACTTGATAAATGTTCACTGAATTCCAAACAGCAGAACCATACAATTGCCAGGTCCACACAGGTGAGGAAATAATTGTTGCAAACATCTCAAATTCCCAGTCAATTTCAACACATAAATATGCATATCATAGAACAAGGTCATAACATAATGTTTTCGGTTTTCAAATTTAGTTGCAATTCTATGTCAGGTTTAAAATAAGTAATAAAAGAAATTTATGAAGCAGGGACACACATCACCGACACATCAACACCAGTAATAATTTGAGGAAAAGGAATTAATTTATTTAATGTAAACAGTCTCGGTATCGAACAGCAAACTCGCCTTCAATTTGAAGTGTCAATACAACTGAGAATGAAATCCTATAAAAAAAAAAAATTACCTTCCAGAATGTCGCTGATTAACTTCATCGCCCCCCACTCTAGTAGTACCAAGCCCACCACCTAGACGGCGGGGTCGCCAATTTGGAACAGTTCTCCCACGTTCAACATCTACAAGCACCCTTCTGCCCTCAATTTTCCTACCATCAGCTTGTTTATAAGCAGCTGCATGATTAACAAAAAATATGACTTATGCAAAATGTTACATAAGTATATATAGTAATAATCAGACATATGTTACTAGATCACTATCAACCTTTCATGTCTCTTGTGTGCAGGTATTCAATGAATGCATAACCCCTGGGCTTATTAGACTCAGTATCAGTAACAAGCCGAACCTAAATCATAAGAAAATGGAAAGAAAAAAAAAACATAGTCAGAAGAGAACATTCTGGTAATCAGCTCAAAAGAAAATAACACAAGATGCTCTCTCATATTCTCACTTCAGAACCAATAAAATACAACCAAAATAAAATACCAACACTAATATCCTAAATGGCACGGCAGACAGGCTCTATGCCTAATTAGCCGTGCTCACCTTTAAATCATACAGCTCCCATCGTGAGATGCATCACCACCGGCAATAGTTGCAGAAAAACTGATGTATTTGGCCCAATTAACCAGGTGTTGACTAGTGTCCCCTTACCAGGGATATTAATTTTTTAAAATTGATAAAATGGAAACAACTATGGGTAATATAGAAAATACCATAAGATCTTCTCAACAGCTGATTTTGTTTTGATAGCCTTTAAAGCCAAAAATAAAGTTATAGCAACATCAAATGTAGGCTAACTAAGAATTTAATAAAAAAGGGAAGAGATTGAAATACTCCCAACATATTTTACCCAGTGCAGGAAAAGAACAGAAGTTGTCAGTCTCCTTTACTTGATCGAAAACAAAGCCAAAGACATAATTTTGCATATTGTTCTTCCCAACTAAAATACCATGCAGGAGGAAGCACTTGAATGGAAATTGGGTTTTATTGTTATAGAATCAACCATTACCAGGGATGTGGATCGAGATAACAACCATTACCAGGGTATATTAAGATCATAAACCATTACCAGATGTTTGTGTCAAGGAGGAGTGCTATGGACACTCTTTCTAACACTCTCTAATACCCACTCTCTTATTGGATGAAATTCATGTGAGCACCACCACTTTTGAAATGGGTCCCACATAAAGCAGTGAGACCCGCATGAGTTTCACCCAATAGGAGAATCTGATAGAGTGTGTTAGAAATAGAGTGTTTCTATCATTTCTCGTGTCAAGATGTTAAACTTGCAGTTAAAAATTCCTAGAGACCCAAAGCCCCAAGATAGTGGAATGGAGCAAAGTGGAAAATGACAAAAGAAAATAAATAAAAAGCAATCAAAAACAAATTGGCAGAGCAACCAAAAGCAGTGATTATTACCATTTCAAAACCACTAAAAATTGACAAATTAAATCAGGAACGTTCAATACCCTTGAAACTTCGGATAGGATGACATAGATATTAAACATAGCAGACAGATTTCCTGATAAGCTAGTTAGTCATGAAAACCTCTCAAGTCACAAAAAACATTTTCTTCAGTGGCAAAAGGAAAGGTATGAAGATCTTAAGTATTATGCTCAAATAGCTAATATTTTGTTTTCTGTGATACATCACTGTATATGGAAATTGTTGAATTTGAAAATAATACAGTTTGAAGGCTCAAAAGTTGTAAAGATGTCAAATAGAAGTAAAATAGAGTAGGTTTTGAACCACACATACATGATAAGCTTACCGAACCCTTGAGCATATTCAAAATACCTACCCGTTTGATTGCACCATATGACTCAAACTCCCTTTTGATTCTGCTCTCAGTAGTCTCATAACTCTGTTGGAAGATGGAATCAATAAGATATGGCAAGCAATATGAAAAAGCACAGTAGTTACTCTATTGGAAAATATAACTTACAAGTCTGGCCACAAATAAAGTCTTGTATGGATCTCCTGATATATTTGGATCGTTATGCGGATCATCTACATTGAAACAGAGAAAAATATTCAGATAACATAATCCACAAAAATCAACAAATTTAAAACAGTATATATATTAGAGTCATCACATTTCTCAAGCTCCTCAGCAGCTTTCGCAGCTCCCTTCTCCAGTCTTAACTTGTGTACTCTTGCCCTTCTTTCTGCCTGAGTGCACCAAAATGGATCAGCGATTATGCTTTTATAATACTCTTCACTATTGAAACAAGGGCTTTGACATTTAAACTACTTTACTGCTTTTATATGCCAATTGCTACATTAACTATATGCAAAGCGATAGATACTCAGTATGTACTATGTAGCAGCTACGTCAGTCCACTATACATTATAATAACCACTTGTTTAAGTAAATTGAAGAAAAACTAAAACCTAGTAAAGACTGAAGAAGCATTAGTAATTATATTTTTCAACTAATATGTTGAGCACCCAAACTTGTCATGTGACTGTAAGGTCACAGGTTCAAGTCCTGGAAACAGCCTCTTGTGCAAAAACAGGGTAAGCCTGCGTACAATACACCAAATGGTGGGACCCCTTCCCGGATCCTGCGTATGGGGGAGCTTCAGTGCACCGGGTTGCCCTTTTTTTTATGTTGAGCACCCAAACTGGGTATTTATTATTCATGACCACAACATTTATTCAGATATTTTCTTAGAACGAATAAGTACCATAATAAAAGCAGGCACAAGGAGTCGAAAATAGTCAGTTAAACATTGTGCTTGCACAATATTACACAGTAAAACGTAACTACGGAATTTAGCAATAACAAAACACTTCTGAGCACAAATATTTTTTTGCAAACTAAAGTTAGGTAACGTAACTGTTTTCTTATGGACATCTTCTAAAAAGCAATCAGACACAACATGGATAACATCAATAGACAAATCTAACACATAGGAAAAACTTTGAAATCTGTCCATAAAAATATAAACTCGTTGCATCAAATCAAACCCGCCACAGACATGCCCAATGCAAAAAACAGAAAATTACGAAACAATGCACAACAAAAGTCAAACTAATAATAATTCCAGCATAATTAGTCTCAAAAGAACTGAACATTACAGGAGTTTCAACTACTGGCACAGGCGGAGAATATTCCGGTTCACCAGGTTCAGCAAATTTGCTCACAAATTGCGCCATCCCTAAACAAAAAACATAAAAAAAAATAAAAATGCTTAATTGCATGATTAACATCAATTAACAACAAATTATCGCAAAAACCTAACAAATGCAATAATCAAACACCTGTTAAAGGAGGACATTTTCGTTTCTCCGGTGGAGGTTTATACTCCAACGGCGGCCGAGGCTCAAACAGCTTCAACAAATTCGCAGTCAATCCAGTTGGATGACTCTGTCCAATCTGCATCAAATCAATTACAATTAAATCAAATTCATCAACAAAAATTAACTAATCGAATATCTAGGGTTACGAACAATAAACCCTAACTATTGAAAATCAACAAAAACAACAGTTTCGTTAATTCTGAAGAAAATTAGGTCAAATTAACATCGAAAAGTGAGGGAAATAGGATGAATCTATACCAGTTTGAGTTGAAGGACGTTAGCGCGGTTCTGAGCTTTGGTACGAGCTTGAACGGCGGCGTTTTGGTTGCGCAGAAGAGGATCTTCCATGGTGAAGATTCGATGAAATCACGAGAGAATTGAATTGATGAGATCGTTAGATCCGGTCTGCGTCTCGGCTATGAGCGAGCGCTAGGTGAATCTCGAACCTGACTGCTACTGAGAAGTATTTATAGTGAAGGGGAAAAAAGGTACGCCTTTTAAGCATGAAGTGTGTTTTGGTTGTATGGAGAGTCGCAAAGGGATAATAATTTTTAGTTTAAGTGAATAAGCATTTTTTTTCCCTTTGAATTTGTATAAATCGTTCAATTTTGTCTTCAAATTATTCAAAATAACTAAAATGTCCTTCAATTTTTAGTAGATAAAACTTCAATTGATGGAAGGTTAGGTGATTTTAGGACATTCGATCAAATAAAGTTGATTCTTTTGTAAGACCACTATTTGAGTATGTGGGTCGCAACGATCTTAGACTTAGTCAAGATTTGGGGGAATTAGGCAATGATACATAATACTTGTGTTTCATGTTTTAAGCGCCACTAATTGCAGGGAGGGATGTTGGAAGAGGCATGATTATAGTATAGATGCATACCAAGGATGTTAAAGGATCATGTCGTGAAGGATGAAATGTAAAGTTGGGTATGGGGTGCCACAACACCTTCAAGGAGAGAAACTCACACATTATATGAGAAATTAGCCGGGAAAATGTCCATCATTGTAGCCATGTTGTTTGACAATCCATGTTTGCGCTTAACGTCACATGTCATCATCATTAACAGTGAGACATGAGGGAGGGACGATACATAATACTCGTATTCCATGTTTGAAGCGCCACTAACTGCAAAGAGGGGTGTTGGAAAAGGCATGATTATAGTAGAGATGCATACCAAGGATGTTGTTAAAGGATCATGTCGTGAAGGATGAAATGTAAAGTTGGGTGTGGGGTGCCACGACACCTTCAAGGAGAGAAACTCACGCATTGTATGGGGTGCCACAACACCTTCAAGGAGAGAAACTCACACATTATATGAGAAATTAGCCGGGAAAATGTCCATCATTGTAGCCATGTTGTTTGACAATCCATGTTTGCGCTTAACGTCACATGTCATCATCATTAACAGTGAGACATGAGGGAGGGACGATACATAATACTCGTATTCCATGTTTGAAGCGCCACTAACTGCAAAGAGGGGTGTTGGAAAAGGCATGATTATAGTAGAGATACATACCAAGGATGTTGTTAAAGGATCATGTCGTGAAGGATGAAATGTAAAGTTGGGTGTGGGGTGCCACGACACCTTCAAGGAGAGAAACTCACGCATTGTATGAGAAATTAGCCGGGAAAATGTTCATCGTTGTATCCACGTTGTTTAACAATCCATGTTTGCGATTAACGTCACATGTCATCATCATTAACAGTAAGACATGAGTGAGGGACGAAACTGATCAAAGTTTGTAAAACTCGGTGATGTTTGAGCTATTTTGAATAATTGGAGGACGAAATTGAACGTCATGTGCTAATTCAAGGATGAAAATGCCTATTCACTCTTTTACCTTTGGCAAAATTACATTTTTAGTCCATTAACTTAATTTCAAATAACAGTTTGGTCTTTTATCTTTTTTTATTGCAATTTTGTCCTTTTAGTCCATCTGCCTATGGATTTTTAAGTTTCAAATCTAAGATTCATATGAAAACATAGATGAAAGGTCACATATTTGAAGATTGAGATGATATAAGAAAACAAAATCATAGATTTGAAGCTTTAAAATTCGTATGCAATTTAACCTAAAGGACAAAAAGCAATGAAAAAAAGATAAATGACCAAATTATTACATGAAATTAAGTTAAGGGACTAAAAGTGTAATTTTTCCTTTTTTATATAATTTGTTTGTTTTTTGTAATAAGAAAAGGATGATAAAAAATATTTTTTATTTTTTTGATAAAGAGATAGGCGGGTAAAATTTTAGCAGATGAAACACCAGATGATGGAAGGTTCGGCAATGTTAGGACATTCGAGTAAATAAAGATGATTCTTTCTCAAGACCGCTAGGTGAGTATGTATGTCGCAACGATCTTAGACTTAGTTAAGATTTAGTGGAACTAGGCAATGATACACAAGTCATGTTTCATGTTTTAAGTGCCACTAACCGCAAAAAGGGATGTTGGAAAAGACATGATCGTAGTAGAGTTGCAGACCAAGGATGTCGACAAAGGATCATTTCGTAAAGGAGGAAATGTAGAGTTAGGCGTGGGGTGTCATGGTCCCCTCAAGGAGAGAAACTCATGTATTACATGAGAAAATAGCCGAGTTAACGTTCATCATTGTAGACCACGTTGTTTGGCTAATAGGCATGGTTTTGCTATAAAATACTAAGTCCATACATTGTTACTAACAAATCCAATCAATCAAACAAGCTTACTTCCCATTTTTTTTTATCGATTTACCTTTCTGTCTTTATCTTTATTTTATGCATTTATTAGTATAGCTGAAAGAAAATCCAAAAAAAGTTGTACCTAATGCTCTACTGGAGAAGTTAGGGAACCCACACTGAAGGGACATAGTTCCTCCCTCGGCGCCAATCACTTTAAGCAAATGGAATCACGGTTTATGGAATTCAGTTGAACCTCAGGTAAATTACGGCTACATCAACCAATTTGGACTATGTTTGGCGTATGCTACGAAGGTCTAGAAAAAGTTTCAATAACATAGATCAATCATCATCGGCAGCTAGAAGGTCAAGCAAACATAGACTAAACAAGCCTTCACATACATGGGAAATGCAACATATGTGGCTCCTCATAGAGTTTTTGAGACACAAACAGTTGAAATACATACGACTCTAGTAGTAATGGCAACGTCTTCATTGGACAACAAATTCATGTGGAGATACATGACATCATGTATCAGGTCTTTAAATAACTTGTTGACATTATTAAACTCATGGTTCATAACGAGGTTTAACAAACCAAGGAATTAGAGGTTGTACGAACCATTCTGATAATAATTCAGTCACCAACATTCTGCAAGAAGTACAAGGAAACCAAAATCTAACAAATATTGTTAATTAAAGCCAATTGATTAACAGATCAGTAAGACCTCAACAGACTCATCTAATTCCTATACAATATTTACCATTTACTCCTTATTCCCAACCTAGTATCTTTTCCATTGCTAACCCTTTGGGAATCCAGTAACGAATGATACTTTAATTAGGCTAACCTTCAAGCTGGACAATTACATAAGAGAAGCAGTTCACATGAGGAAATATGACAAATTGGCATGCTGCTAGTATCGCCTAATGGAAGTATCATGTAAGATAACGATATGTCTTATGTTGGAGGATACACATGCAACTAGTAGAAAGAATGCAATATTCAGTTCCAGGCTACCCAGTGCAACAGTCATGGCTAATATGGTAACATACCTGCCACAACCTGATGTATATGTACCACCCTAAGTGGTTTGACGACACATGGATCATGAATCCACCTCACCAATATAACACTTGTTGGTTCAAGGGACTCAACAGAGACACAATGGTAAGCAGAACCAAGATCAAGCTCAACGATGTTTCCAAAACCCCCTAGAAAATGTGTGGCACCAACAAATTGCAACCAAGGTGAGACATCCATGACTAGGACTGTTGGATCCCAGCCTCACAGCTGATGCAATCAAGAGATACTTTGAGATACAACTGAGGGGGAGGTCCACACCTGGTGTCCATCACTAACAAATAAGATTTTGATAATGACATGTCATCCGTACTAATGACATGTCATCCGTAAAGTCCCTATAAGGGAGAGAGAATTTAAACAGAGTATATGTATTTGACAGGCTAGTTAGCACTAAAATCTTAATCTTCAGTGGCTTTTAAATTGAAAAACCTCCTAAGGTAGGAAGAATCATCCAAGATTGGGTACAATAATATATTGTTATCCAAAACCCCCGAATATCTTGAAGTTCCACTACCGAAATAAGGGGGCAAGATCAAGCAATCGTTTCTAATAAGTGGCAGCACACCTTATCCAGAGCTGACGATAAATCCACACCTAAAGGTAGGATGAAGACAATCAGTATACCTTATCCAGAGTTCAGAAAGTGTTACGTTCGACCCTTAACAACCAGCTTAACTGTTTGTTTTGATCACAAACCTTAGTCGCTTGAAACAAATCACACCAATCTCAGCACATATATTATAATTAGTCAGAAATAAAATTCAATTTTATGTAATATATATTACAACTTTTGTCATTATATTGTATTTAGACTTACCATTTGATTTTCTTTTGTAATATTTATTAGCACATGTGAAATAGTTACGATGTAAAATTTAAGTTTAATACATATCATCCCTCTAGCCGAAACTCTCTTTAACACATACCAAATTTTTGACATCATAAGCTAAGTAGTCTGTAATTTCTTTAAACTTTTTAAGATGTAAAAATATATACAACAATGAAATTATCCATTACAATAGCTCCATCACAAACTTTGGATTGAACAATCTTTAAGAAACTGTTTCGTTTGACCCTCAACAGTTTGCTTAACTAGTTTGTTATGATTGCAAACATTTGTGGATTGAAACAAATAACATCAATCTCACCACAAATATTGTAATTAGTTACCAAAAAGATTCAATTTCACGTAATATATTTTAACTCTTTTCAATTATACATTAGAGTTCAAGCCTTGTTTAAACCATTGTTCATTATTTAAAACATATTATTTTAGTGCAACATAATGTAGCCTTATTAGCATGTCAATCTTGCCACTAGCCATATATATGTTTTTGTTTTGCTCATTGGATATCTTTGAAGTTTTTTGAACTATAAAAATGTATTAGATCACTAGCTTTGCTACCTTATGTCTTTTCACCCATATCTTTCTGGCTTTGCTACCACACACATATATATATTATGCTCACTAGCTTCAATATATGTTTGCTCACTACCTTCCTAATATTTGTTTTATCCAAATGGAATATGGTGTAAATTTTTACCATAAGCCATTGTATTTCAAATGGCAAGTTTGTCTCTTTTAAGGAACAATTAAAATCTTCTTCTAAAATTACTATTGACTTTGCAGATCATGTGATTGAACTTAACACAAAATTAGGTGATTCACTTCAGCTCATACTCCATGATTCTTACTATGGATAAGATGTCACTTAGGTAGTATACTTGTAGGAAATCGCATTCATCCCACAATATAATATAACAGATGTTTAAAAAAAGTTAATTAAAAAAAATCAGAAAACATACTCGTTGGTGGATCTGATAAGCATGTTTCGCAATCTATCATCATCTAATAAGGCTTCGGCAATCATTTCCCAAACTTCCCTACGAAAACTTCTGGAATAAGCAGTTTTGTTCACATCATTGCAGATCCAGAACTGGGCAGCATAAAACCGATAAGATCTATAGACACTTGAATAAACAAATTTAAGGAGTCGTTGTTCAAACTTAGTGCCATACGAAATTGGCGATCATTTTGACCAAAAGATGGCTCAGATTCAAATTTGTAAATGCATCTTTAAAGTGTGTATAAATCATAGGTTCAAAGAAATATGTGAGTTATGCATAATGATACGGTTCAACTGCTTCTTAACCTTCGGCAGTTATTTGATACGGAATAAATAAATAAATAAATAAAGAGAGGTGCTATATTGCACGACAGTTTTCACACATGATTTGCACACAACATGTTAAACAATACACAATTTGCTCGGTTAACATAAAATGCTAATGCAATTCTCGAAACATATACCAAAATTTCAAAAATATAGGCGAAGTAGTTTATAATTTCTTTAAACTTTTTAAGATGTAAAACTATATATAGCCTAATGAAATTCTCTATTACAATATTTCACAAACATTAGATTGAACAATCTTTAAAAAAATGTTTTGCACAACCCTCAACAAGCGACTTAATTTGTTTGTTTTGATTGTAAACTTTTATTTCTAAAAACAAATCACAACAATCACAACACATATATTGCAATTAGTTTGCAATAAGATTCAATTTCACGTAATATGTATTACAACTCTTGTAATTACGTTGTAAAATAGTTATTAAATTTAATATAAATTTATAAGTTTGACAAGCCTAAAAATACCTAAATCAGTAAACTAAAGAAACATGGCAAACTCACAATTTGAAATAATCATGTTGAAATCACATATCAAAACGCAAGAGAAATAAAATGGGCATGTAACCAAACACACTGTAAGTTGGTTCATGCATACAGACTACATAAACATAAAACTAAAGATTTATAGGTGAGTAAAGAGATAAGAGAACACTTTATCATCCTAAATTTACTTGGGTAAACTTAACTCGAACTTTACTAAATGCTTGTTTAGGATATTCTTTTGCCAATCACAGTCAATAATAATTTCCAGTTTTGACTTCTAAGCCATTATCTTCAAATAGAAGCATTCAACTAAGAAACTAATCCAAAAATTATTACAAACCAAGACACATATTTTATGTGACTGTTTAATAAATTTTGCACTATCATCTACTATTTGAATAAAACCTCTCCAAATGCCACGAAGTAGTATACCCACCAGATACAATACCTCAGCAACATGGCAGCACACACTAACATCACCAATCACAAATCTAAGTGTCAAAATCATTCTATGCAAATTGACTTAATTATGATAATCTAATAATGTCAAATGGCCAATAGGCACATGCATATTTACATTTACTTATCCATTATGCGTTTTGTAAAAAATCTAGGATGTTTTTCAAAACCATGCCTTTAAATAAAGAAATGAATTAACCTGGTATTTCTAGAGCCAATGCAATAGGTAGATGGTACAATGTCAAAAGGTGAAAGAACTTCATAAATATTTGTTCAGGTATAACCTATTAATAATTATAAACCAAAAAGTAACATATCAATAAATTTCTTAATTCAACTTGAGTGATAATACATTTCACAAATTACAAAACTTGTTACCTTTTCATAGAAAGGTGAGAGACTGCGAATACAATCAGAAAAGACTCAGAAAACATCAGCCACAACAGTTAAGGTTCAAGGTTTTCAAGATTAGTCATCAGAAAATATCTTATGTGCACACATCTTGAGGTCAAACATCACACTTAAATAAAAATTATTCCCTGTGATGAAGATATAGATTGTAGCAGGTCGATTGTTAACCGAAAACAAACCAACATTCAAATGTATTTTAATCTTGAGTGCATTTTTGATTCCTTGGAAATAAACAGGAAAAAAATAGTGTTATTGTTAAAAATGATTGTTATTTCAAAATGATTTCAAAACAAAAAAAATAAATAAATCACATCAGTATAACTTGTTTACCCTTAATTTTTGTAACTACAATATTTTCCTGATAAAATGAGCTTTAAGCCGTAAATTGCAGGTAAACTATTCTCTGAATAACTTGCACCTTATTTGAAAAGAGTTTTTTTTTCTAAACAACAAATCTTATTTGATGAGAGTTTTATTTACTTTTGTTTGTTTTAATTTTTTTTGTGTTATGGTTGGCGGATGAATTTAAGGCAAATGAGATTTAACTCCATGTTGGCAAACCAGGTTGTTAAGAAGAAGTTGGCAAACCATGTTATTAGATACTTCTTGAATATTCATCTATGATTTAACTCTAATAAACATGTTGCTTCATCTTTGAATGCCGCCAAGAATAACATGAATACAAATATCAATCAAGAAAAAGAAGTTGAAATCAATATCAACATACAGAAGTTGTATATATTTAATATAAAATGCTAATGCAATTCTCTAAACACATACCAAAACTTCATCAACATAGGCGAAGTAGTTTATAATTTCTTTAAACTTTTTAAGATGTAAAATTATATATAGCCTAATGAAATTCTCCATTACAGTATTTCACAAATTTTAGATTGAAGAATCTTTAAGAAAGTGTTTTGCGCAACCATCAACAATCGACTTAATTGGTTTGTTTTGATTGTAAACTTGTATATCTTGAAACAAATCACAACGGTTTATTTTGATTGTAAACTTGTATATCTTGAAACAAATCACAACGGTTTATTTTGATTGTAAACTTGTATATCTTGAAATAAATCACAACAAACACAACACATATATTGTAATTAGTTTGCAATAAGATTCAATTTCACGTAATATATAGTACAACTGTTGTCATTAAGTTGCATTTAGACTTATCTTTTGATTTCATTTGCTAATATCCAATAGCATATGCGAAATAGTTATTAAATTAAATAACAAATTTGCAAGTTTGACGAAAAAACATTCATTTTCAGTTAATTAAACTTTTATGTGCTTCTGAACAATCGATAAAGAGGAAAATCACAATAAAATTTCAACAACATAAGTTAAATAATAGTCTATAATTTCTTTAAACTTTTTAAGATGTAAGATTATACATACCCTAATAAAATTCTCCATTACAATATCTTCTTCGCAAACTTTTTTTTGAACAATTCTTCTTCGCAAACTTTGGATTGAATAGTCTTTCGGAAAGTGTTTCATTCGACCCTTAACAATCAGCTTAACTGGTTTGTTCAGATCGCAAACCTTTGTTGCTTGAAACAAATCACACCTGTCACGTCATTTTTTGGAGATCAAGGCTATTTGGTTAGCTTTTGACTCACTAATTTATTTCACGACTGAACATTTAATTTTTTTAGAAAACGGGGAAAAAGTTCAAACTACCCCATATTGAAAGATTTAGGGTTCGGGGGTTAGTTACACAAAGGGAAGGTATTAGCACCCTTTATGTCCGTAGTATCCTACGAGAACCTCTTGATTTTATTTAATGTTTTGTGCTATAAACTTGCTTGCTATTGAGAAAGAAAAAAAAGTTTAAAGTGATAAAGGAAATAAAAAGACATATTTATCTACATTTTTTTATTGATTTGGAAGGACGAGTGTCCTTTGCCTACGTACCCATGAGGGATCAAAACCTCGTAGTTCGGGGTAGAAATTGACGTTTGATTTGTTGTGTGTTTTTTATTAGTTTTGAAAAAGTTTTAAAATGAAAAGCCAAATGGCAAGTAAGCTTGTTTGTGTTTTTTAA
>Ga0228710_1000851_pt1 | contig 42665 bp, 17 predicted proteins | sample MedpolnodulmetaG_FD_177995 | JGI IMG/M metagenome (GOLD analysis project Ga0228710, IMG submission 177995) | Root nodule microbial communities from Medicago polymorpha collected in Santa Monica, California, United States - pink nodules | ecosystem: Host-associated > Plants > Roots > Nodule... | reverse complement strand
TGTGATAATATCAATTGATAGTTAGAATCCGCAACCCAAATCCGAGAATATGTACGAGTAGGTTGATGAAGTTTAATCCCAGCATATTTACTTCCCTGTTAACTCTCGTCCCGTTTATAAATTCTTAATTGATAGTTTATGAAACAAAATACCCGACAACCCTAGCTCAGAACGATATTGATTGTTGAACGGCTTAGAATATCGCACCAGTCCCTGTGGAGACGATAACACAAATACTTACTTTTGTTGCTACAACACAAGCACAGACCACCAACACAACCAGTTTCAGACGTGTTTGAACCCAGATCATGGGATGAGTCCAATACATATTAGTAACCAAACAACCCTTACGAGTTTAAAGAACCATACCCTTTCGGGTTTGCGAAACAGAATCACCAAAACAGGTCACAACTATTACCATGCCCTCCAATCTCTGATCAGCAACACCAAAAACAAAAAAAACAAAGCACAGTACAGTACAAACAGAACAACAAATACAAACAGGCAAACAAAAACAAAAAACATAGAAAAACCAAGACGGAAGAGTCATCTGTTGAGACAAAATCCTTATTTGATGTTTTAAAGATTACAAACATATTATATTTATTTAATCTTGTTATCTACTAATTCGTTTTGTTAGAATTTGTTTCATGAGAATGTATTGTGAACGTTCTGGCATATACGAAGAAATTGAAACAGTACATCAAAGATAAACAAGTCTGCACAACGTGTAAGCATGGCTGATTATATTTTAAGAAATGTCTCTTGGGCCATAAGAAAAGGTTTCAACCCATTTGGAAGCTTTAAAGCCCATTAGAAATAAAATATCTCATGGAAAAGAGCACATGGCTTATTAAGGCATGACATCATTAAAGCAAAGGACAATGACATAATCAGCATTGGGCAACAAGTAAACAACACATTACAGCTGGTTCTCTCATGCGCAATCAAGCAAGCAACAGTGCTAGCAAAAGCTAGGCAATCAGACAGAACATTCTGAGAACGTTCTTGATATTTTTAAGAAGAAAAGAAAAATCTTTGGACAACTATCAAAAACGTGTCCAACAACTCTATTTTCTCTCTTGATCACCAAGACACTCCTCGCCTATAAATACAAGTGGTTTTGAAGGTTAAAGGCAAGATTTTTGAAAGCTAATATTCTCTCAAGTGAAAATCATCACTACAAACAAAGCTCTTCACAAAACAAAGCAAATTCCAAGCTCTCTCACTATATCTCTTGGATCTTCTCTTTCGAATTTGCTATTGTAAAACTCAAACAAGTGTTGATTATTTATTTGATCCAAACAAATCTCATTATACAAAGTGTGTTGTACTTCTCAAGTCTATTGTGCTTAATAGTTTGAGATAGAAAATTCCAACCTTTTTTTTGCTAGTGTGCAAAGAACTGTAGAAGCCCGTTGAGGTTGATAATACAGGTGTAACAGACTAATCTGGTGTGATCAAGATCTTATAGTGTTAGTCAGAAGTTTCTGTTAGCAAGAAAACTATAGTGGATAATCTCACACGGGGTGTTGGGACTGAAAGTAGCCGGGTTTGGTGAACCATGATAACTCTCCTGCGTTATTCTTTTTCTTCTCTCTCTCTCTCTCTCTCTCTCTCTCTTTCTCTTTCTCTCTCTCTCTCTCTCTCTCTCTCTCTCTCTTTAAAGTTACACAACACACACACATTATCACACTTATATTAATCTCCAAAATATTATGGTCCTAATTAATCACTATCAAATTAATCCAGAGTGCTCTGGTCCCTAATCAATCATTAATATTGTTGCTTCATTTTATTCAATATTAAACTGTCTCCAGAACATTCTGGTCCAAGATAAAACAACTGCTTAAATATTTGACTAAAGTTTAAACTCAATATATAATACTGTTTTATCATTTTGTCTTATATTAATCATTCTCCAGAACATTCTGGTCCTTGTTAAAATAATCTTATATTTTAACTTAACATCATTTTTCTCATTCTTCTTATAATCATTCTTCAGAACATTTTGTTCTAATCAATTAATTGTTATATACTCTAATATTGTTGAACTAACATACACCAAGAACATTTTTGAGTATATAAATCTAAACTTAACTTTCATGAATAATTTTTAAAAGGGTCACAATTCAAACCCCTCCTTTCTTGTGACGTTTATTACTACTTCACCATCGACGACGGAAGAGTGAGCGAGCACCACCGGCTTGGAAGAGAGAAGCTTGAGGTCGTGAAAACCACAAAAGACCCAATCGAAATCGGATCTAAAACAGGAAGCAAAAACAAGCTACAACACAGTTGTGAGCGATCGAAACCATCCCCTACCACGCCTTTAGAGAAAACGACGGAGGAGAGTGACGGCCACCGAAGGATAACCCAAAAAACCGACGTCGAGTGGCTAGAAAGGTAGTGCGGAGTCAGATCTTGTCACACCACTTGAGTTTAGATCTACATCTTGTTATTAAAGAGTTTGGATAACAGGGGAGATGAAGGAAGATGTACGACCATGGTTTTTTTCTCAAGAGAGGAAAGCTTTTCTTTTCAAAACAAGTATGAAGAAAGTCCAAAGAATTCACTCTTTCAATTAATGATTCCCTTGTGAAATATAAAATATCCCATAAAATAATAGTTTGTTATAATTTTTTAAAAGAGATTCTTTTTAGGAAAAAATTCAAATGAGAATATAGTTTAAATAGTTTCTCATTAATTTTTTTTTTAAGAAACTAAAATGGAATATATTAATAACAACTGAGACGTCTCTTAAGCACAAGGTGAACTAAAGAGGACGTTCAAGAACTAAATGTTTGACAAATATATGCAGAGACTAGCAATGGCCGATACCCAAACAACACAATGGGTTCGACCACCACTGCTCGCAACTGTACACAAAGATGCGTTATTCGCCTTTAACCACCTTTAAGCGTGGAACTTTACTTTTTTCGAAATGTCCATAATGGAAGAATGAACATTATTAAAAATTCTATTATTACGTTCTTTCCATATGAGCAACACTTAAAGAAGCCACAAAAGCTAAAGAAATGATCTACAACTTCTCCTGCCTCCCAAGTAATTTGTAAATTGAGAGAAGTGTGTGCTTGGGATGTTGCGATCAACACCTGAAAAACCAAGCCACGATCTGACTTACTGCTATAGCGAGTCAAAAAAATTACAATTAATAACAAGTGTTGAGCGGTTTTAATTTGACCGCAGCCTGCCACACAAAGAGAATCGTCCACACTAATAATGTCGCGGTCTATGAGGTTTGATTTTGTTGGTAACCTGTCTCGAAGCAACCGCCAAACTAAGATAGAGACCTTTGATGGAACCTGAGAGTGCCATATAAGTTTCTCTGAATCGTCTAGCACCGGAGGAATCTGAGCAGAGAGCGTCCGGTAACCTGAACGCACTGAATAACCCCATGTAATATCTGGGTGCCACTGCCAAGTATCTGAAATATTTATCTGCAAAGTAACATTAGCAAGTAACAACCTACACTCCGCTACCAACTCCTCCTCCCATGCCCACAACCTCCTCCCCCAGTTCCACGCCTCACCCCCTCCTCCCAACCTAAAGAGAACATTGATGCTACTGAAATCGACTTATCCTCTGCTAACTCAAACAAACGACTAAAACGCTGACAAAGAGGAGTTTCCCCTAACCACCGGTCACGCCAAAAAAGAGTGGATGCCCCATCACCTACCTTTCTCGACACCCTCTCTGAGAACCAACTCTCACCCTCCTCTCCAACACCATCTCTAATCCTAGCCACCTCCCTCCATCAATAAGAACAACTCCGGCCCCCTACCTCCAACTGCCCTGCCTCCTCACCATACCTAGAAGCCAACACCCTATACCAAAACCCGTCTCTGTCAACCAACAACCGTCAACACCACTTCCCTAACAAAGATAAGTTAAACTCCCTCAACTTCATAACCCCCAACCCTCCATTCTCCTTTCTAGGACAAATAGTGTTCCAACCAATCCAAGGTATTTTCCTATGATCCTCACTCCCACCCCAATTTTTTTTTTTAAATAGAGATTAAATGGAAGAGATAATACCTGATGGAGCTTTGAAGAAAGAAAGAGCATAGACAGTCAATGAGATCAGAACGAATTTTAGCAGTGTCAGTCGACCCCTAAAAGACAAAAAACGACTTTTCCACGCAGACAATCTAGACTTAATGATATACATCACATGATCCCAAAACGCCAACCTACTAGGATTGCCCCCAATAGAGAGGCCCAAGTACATAAACGGAACATGACCAACCTTGCAATTCAGAATTGAGGCTGCCTCTACTAGTCAAGACTCAGAAATATTCACCCCAACAAGCATACTTTTATGAAAATTGACTTTCAAACTAGACATCGCCTCAAACAGTAATAACACCGTCCACATGGCTCGAACATTTGCCCAACTCTTGACACCCAACAACAAGGTGTCATCAGCAAACTGAAGGTTAGAAACCGCCATATGATTAGTTGATCCCACCGAGTATCCCTCAAAAATATGAGCAAACATTGGCCCAACTCTCATTAAAAGTTATTTTAAGAATTTCACTTTTTTACTACGTTTTCTTAGACAGTAAATTTTTAAAAAATATTTAAAATGATAAGCTGTTTTAAGAGACATATTCTTAAAAAATATGTGATTTTTTTAAGGAAAAAAATCTGTGATTTTTATTATATAAAATATATATATTTTTATAAAATTAATAATATTATTTTAATCTATAAACATATGAGTTCGAAATATCTTTGCAGGTTATCGTACTAAAATTATTAAAAAATTCAATTTTTTTTAGGAACAAAAATCGCTTTTGGAGGTGTAAAGTAAAAATCATGTATATAACATATGAGAAAGAGAAATGATATTTGAACATTTATTTTGTGTCAACTTTTGTTACAACTTTTTCTTTCATATTCACATTATTTTTTACTTTATCTCTTTATTGCTTTGATTTTCGTGTAATACCTATTTTTTCTTTGCAAATTATGGTTTTCCCCCTAAGTTGTCAATTAAAAGTTGTTCAAATAACACTCCTCTATGATAAATGGGCCGGCAATATAATTATATGAGAAATGATATTTGAACATCTATTTGTTGACAACTTTCTCTCCCATACTCACGTTATTTTTTACTTTATCTCTCTATTGCTTTGGTTTTCGTGTAAATACCTACATTTTCTTTATAAAATATGGTTGTCATATAAGATATCAACTAAATTAGTTGTTCAAATAACATTCCTCTAATTATATATTTACGTGGCAACTACTACTATATAATTGTAGTATTTTTTAGGGTATATTTTGTAGGGTATAATAGTAGTATTTTTATTCTCTTAAATTAAATATTTAAGGTTTGATGATAGAATAGAATAGAAGAAGCGAAGAAGCCATTGAAGTTGCAGAAGACGCAACAATGGAGGCCGCTACACAGTCCACTTCGTTAAGACCATATTGCCCTTTATGCTGCCGTCTCTCTCGCCCTTTCTCCCTCTCCTTATCTTCATGCTCTTCTCTCGTTTCACTTACTCCCCACAGGTTCACTCTCACTCCTCTTTTTCACCTTCTTTCATATTTTACTTGCCCATATCTTCAAAAAAAAATTTAACTCCAAATTTTTCATCTTTTCTTCATTGGGTCTTTGAATTTTTGGTTAAATATTCTTTAAAAATAAGTCAATTTTTTTCTTCATGTTAGTCATAGAAAAAACATGCTGAAAGTGTTGTTTTTTATGTTTTGTTTTTTACTTGAACATAATGCTGAGTTTAATGGTTTATAGTGGTTGTTATTTCCTCTCTTGTTTTTAAAGTTTGAGAATTTTGAGGATTATGTTTCAATTTTTTTAATTCATGTAATGTAACTAGTAAGTACTTGTGATAAAAAATAGTGTTAAACTTGTTATTAGGGATGATATACCGGGATTAATTATTGTTAATGTGGAAATATTGAGCAAACTATTTAATGGATAGTGGAGATTTTTATGAGTAAATAACCGTTTAAGTAGTTGAATATGCTATACAGCCATTGTAGTTCCTGAATGTATTGTAGTTATAAGGAAAATGCTAACAAGTGCACTTAGGGCACTGTTCAAGGAATAAAAAAAAGTAATTTTTGTATAGTAAAGTGTGTGTTTATGACTTTGACAAGTATTTGACTTGTATTTTCAACACAAAATTTCCTTTTTAAGGTTCCTTAAACAACACCCTTAAGACACTTGTTAGCACGACCCTCATTATAGAAGAGTATTGCTATATATCGTGAATGCTTACATGTTTTTTTTTAAAACATTGGTCAAATTTTCAACCCCTGTTTGCCGGATAACTCGGGAGGGGTAGATGTGGAGTTGAGAAATGTTACAACCTTCGTTATCTTTCATGAAATTGATGTTTGTGATAAGCAGAATTTTCCATTTCAAAAAATATCATTGGATGTGTCTTTTGTTGTCACTTTGGTCCTAAAATGTATCTTTGGTTAGTTAGTTTGGTTCTCAAATGTATCTTCTGATTGTGAGTTTAGTTCATGAAGTTACTAACACAAGACACACTCTAAGGTGTTTTTGAAGTTTTGACACTTTCAAGGACTATAACGACAACACCTCACACATTAAGAGAAGAGAACAAAGTGATAGTTTCCTCAATTTTTTATCGTTATATCTCTGGTATACGTGGAAGCCTGTATTATTTTACCACACATACACAGTTATAGATGGAGTTTTTCTTATCTGGTGCATTGCGGTATAATAATATGCTATTTGTTTTCATTCAATTGACACCTTTATTTTCATTGTATGATATGAACTGTAGAAGAAAAATCAAGGCAATCCAGATTGCTAGCAACAGCCTTCGAAATAGCACTATGCATAGTAATTGTGTTAGAGCAGATTTATTGTGTCCAAAGTTGACATCTTTGGGGTTAGATAAACACAATAACACTGGATATAAACATAATTTCCCATACAAGAATCCAGTTTGCGTTACATTTAAGAAGTTTTCAAATGCATCAGCTAGCATGTTAGAGGAAATGACAGTGGAGGAAGAGGTGAATTCTTTGCATTCCTCTGAAACACAAGTTAGGAAGGTGGATGTGGCTCCTTGCAATCCTGAACTTTCCACAATGGCCACTGAAAGAAAATTGGCTGGTGGTGATAATAGAGGATGGACTTTAGCAAAAAATAAGTTAGCTGAAGGTAAGAAGGAAATCAACAGGACACATAAATACGAGAGGAAAAGTAATGGCTCTCATGTATCTAATAGATTTGCTTCCATTGGTCGGAGACAAGGTTCTTCTACGGATGTTGTTAGCAATCTTGTACGGCAAGGTCATGGTGAACATGTCTCATCTTCTGTTCAATATTCTGTATTAAACAATTCAAAGATGTTTACAGATTCTGAAACTGTGGTCCATCAGTTTAACGAATCTGCATTGGAGATCAGTGAAAAGAAAATTACTAAAGTTAATGGTGATGATGTTTCGGAGGAAACTGCAATAGACTCAACTGATGCGACGTTTGATAGAAAGGCTCGCCGTACCGACCAGTCAAAACTTCAGGACAGACTCTGTTGTATCTATGAAGATATTCTGGTGGTTGATAATATTCCTCTCGCAGAAAAGGTTGTTAAGATGATCACAGTAAAATACCGGCATCTTATTTATGCATGTGATACCGAGGTATAATTATTTTGACTATTTTCACTTGTGTGTCAGTGTATGCGTACTTTGATCACTAGTTCAACTAATTTGTATAAATGACGAACATATTTTTTCTGCTGATCTCATTCTCTTCAAAGGTAGCCAAGATTGATGTCAAACAAGAAACACCTGTAGATCATGGGGAGATAACATGCTTCAGCATTTATGGTGGTCCAGACGCAGATTTTGGAGGTGGAAAATCTTGTATCTGGGTAGATGTGCTTGATGGTGGAGGCAAAGAGATTTTAGAAAAATTTGCTAATTTTTTCAGCGATCCTTCGATCATGAAGGTGAACTTTTCTTTCTTCTTCTATCCCTTATACATTCTTAATCCTATCACTCACCTCAAAATGCAGCTTTGCTTGTGCTGTAATTCTATGGTTTCTGCTGTATGAATGATATGGCTTTGGATTACAAATAATATTTGAAATAACCGAGTCACTGATGCATTGTGTAGGTCTGGCATAATTATAGCTTTGACTGTCATGTTATAGAAAACTATGGATTCAAGGTTTCTGGTTTTCATGCTGATACAATGCATATGGCACGGTTATGGGATTCATCAAGACAATTAAATGGGGGTTATTCTCTTGAAAAACTATCAGGCGACAAAAAGGTCATGTCAAGGTCTCAGTTTAACCATGAAAAGGATTTGATCGGTAAAGTGTCGATGAAAACTATATTTGGTAAGAAAAAGGTGAAAAAAGATGGATCTGAGGGTAAAATTACTACCATTGCCCCTGTTGAAGATCTGCAGAGAGATGAGCGCATACCTTGGATATGTTATTCTGCCTTAGATGCTAAAAGCACTTTGAATCTGTATGAGAGCCTACAGAGCTATCTTTTAGACATGCCGTGGAAATTTGATGGTGTACCAGTTTCTGGGAAAACTATGTATGATTTCTACAATGAATATTGGCGCCCATTTGGGGAGATTCTAGTCCGAATGGAATCTGAGGGAATGCTAGTTGATCGGGAGTATCTTGAAGGCATAGAAAAGGTTGCCAAAGTAGAGCAAGAGATAGCTGTTGATAGATTCAGGAAATGGGCATGTAGGTATTGTCCCGATGCCAAGTATATGAATGTTGGAAGCGATTTACAGTTGCGCCAGCTGCTTTTTGGTGGTACCTTGAACAGGTGCACCTTTTTTTTTCTTTCTTTTTTTTCTTTCTTAATCTTATGACTTGTGTGTACTACTTGATTCAATTGTAAAAAATTTGATTCTTAGTTGAAGCCTGAAATATTTATCAAGCAAACAGTCCGATTATTGTAATTTTAATGTATTCGTGAATGTTAGTATCTACTTTGATATTTTTGCATGTGTCTCATGAAGGAGAAAAGGTCACATTTTTTTTATGAATTGTGCTGTTTATGACAAACTATCTGAAAGATATTGTTCTCATTGCAGAAAAGACTCCAATCTAGCACTTCCAACTGAGCGTATATTCAAAGTTCCCAATGTTGATGAAGTGATTGAAGAAGGAAAGAAGGCTCCCAAAAAATTTCGTGATATGAAGGTGAAGAGCCTAGGTTATACCTTGAAGACAGAAATGTACACAGCCAGTGGTTGGCCGTCGGTTAGTGGTGATGCTTTAAAGATCCTGGCTGGAAACATTTCGTCTGATTTTGACTTTACTGATGAGATTTATGACTTAGATGATGATCATGATGATGATGATGATGATGAACATGGAAATCTTTCTCAAAATTATATTGAGGTTTCGAAAGTTGATAATTCTGCATATGGAACAGCCTTTTCTGCTTTTCCAACGGAGAAAGAAGGGAGAGAAGCTTGCCATGCAATTGCTGCTTTATGTGAAGTCAGTTCAATCAACTCTCTGATTTCGAATTTCATTCTACCCCTGCAGGTATGCATTTCAAGTGTTTTTGGTCTATTTCATTATGGCTGTCCAGTTCCTTGTAGTGAAAATAGAGTCGATAAAGTGTTAGTAGTAATATCGCACATCTATAATTTGTGAAGGTGTCTGCCATTTGAAGTATGGTGATCTTATTTTAAAGCATTTGATCAAGCTTTTTTTTTTTTTTTTGTTGAAACTAGTACAAGCAACAACTTCCATATATCTTGTCCACAAGAAATTGATGGTATTTTCTTGTTTACCTGTTATGTTTTACTGAAGGCCATATTCTCTTTTAAATACGTGATGTTGGTGTATTTTATTGTTGTCTAGAAGTATTTGTTGTTCCACAATATTGAATTGAAATATATAATATATAAGATATAGAACTGAACCTGTTCTACGTAGCTTCATAGTTTCTTTATGTCAGGGACATAATATATCAGGAAAGGATAACCGTGTTCACTGCTCCTTAAATATCAACACAGAGACAGGACGCTTGTCAGCTAGACGGCCAAATCTGCAGGTAATTCTAAATTGCATGACTTATTTAGATTTTGATTAGAATATTTCATTTTAATAGTGGTAGTTGCGAGCCTGAAATTTTGTAAGCACTATTTATTTGATCATCGACTTTCATCTTTGTGCATGTATGTTTAATTGGTTTCATAAGATTTTGTTGATGCTAAATTCTTAATTGGTGGCTTTATAATTCTCTTTTGACCTAAAATGTAATATCTCCTTTTAGTAGGAGTTGTTCCTATTAGACATGTAAATCCTTTCTTGGGTTTCCACTCCATTCTTTCTTCCCTTGTTCTTTGAAATTAAAGTTTGGCAACTGCGAAAATTAAAAAAACAGAAGGTCGAATAGTTATATGGATTGTCCATGCTTCAACTTCGAAGTGCTCTTTGGTGACTGAGGTTGTCAAAGATATAAAACTATTTTTAGGCCTCCATGTAATATTTCAACTCAAGAGTTGATTCTGGATACCTCCTCTCAAATGTACAATGTCTCCTTTCTTTCTTTCTTTTAATATATTCATTTATCAACAAAAAACATCTCATCAAACTTGGTTTATTTGGTTTTGTACTAACCAAAGCCTCTTCATACAATTTTACATTACGTAATTGAATGATTTATGTTGAATTTAGGGCCTAACTCAACCTTACAAAACCGGCTTGTAAGTTGAGGATTGCCTCCTCTTTATATACTCTTCTCAAGAGTCTTGTCTATCCGATGTGGGACTTGGGTTTTTCCCAATAATTTCTACTTAGTCTTGATACCACTTTGTTGAACACAATCATTTGGATTGAACCCTAAAGTTGGGCTGCATTATGCATCCCAATGATTTTAAATTGAATTCTGATATTCTTATTTGGGTATTACGTGTACTAGATTAATAATTGATTTTGAAAAGGATAGAGACTTAATCTAATACATAGCAATTCATGAATTAGAATCAACCTGCTTTGGAAAAAGACCGATACAAAATCCGTCAAGCATTCATCGCTGCGCCTGGGAATTCTCTTATAGTTGCTGATTATGGACAGGTTAGTATAGTTCATATCGCGTATCTGTTTGGAATATTTTCTACAATTTTCATTCTGTTGACGATGTTATGTACTTATGTTTTGTTACAGCTTGAACTTAGGATTCTGGCACATCTTGCCAACTGTAAGAGCATGATGGAAGCTTTTAAAGCCGGTGGAGATTTCCATTCAAGGACTGCAATGAATATGTATCCATATATTCGTGAAGCAGTTGAGAAAAAGGAAGTGCTTCTTGAGTGGCACCCTCAGCCTGGTGAAGATAAACCTCCAGTGCCTCTATTGAAGGTATAGAAGCTTGAATTATCGGTTTAGCATTGCAAATATCTTTTCCATAATTTGTTCATGACTCTATTTGTATTTTTTCCCCTCCATTTTAGGATGCATTTGGTTCTGAAAGGCGAAAAGCTAAAATGCTTAACTTCTCAATTGCATATGGGAAGACTCCAGTAGGACTTTCTAAGGATTGGGGGGTATGTCAAGTTCTATTACTTATTATGAGAGATTTATAATGCTGACGAGTGTCCACGATTTATTATTTCGTTGTCAAGAAAAGTTCACATGTTTTTTCTTTCAGGTTACTGTGAAAGAAGCTAAGAAAACAGTTGACCTTTGGTACAACGATAGAAAAGAAGTTTTGCAATGGCAAGAGGAGCGTAAAAAAGAAGCCCGCGAGTACCATTGTGTCTACACATTACTAGGGCGAGCGCGGCGGTTCCCTTTGATGGCCCAAGCTAATACTTACCAGAAAGGTCACATTGAACGAGCTGCTATTAATACTCCAGTGCAGGTCCTTAACTTCTTTTGAATAAACTAATGCAATATATACTCTCAAGTTTAGCAATCACGTTATGGTGAATCTAATATGTAAATTGTTCATCAAACCAGAAGAAAAACAGACTATTTCTTACTAGACTAGGTCTACAATACAATCAGTTACATCTTTGGAAATTATCCCTTTAAGAAAACAATTAATAATGAAATAATGTTGTCAAAACCCACTTATAAATCTATTATCATATTCAAAGTTTGTATGAAAGTGATAGTTCAACTAGTGCTTTATAGAAACTATTACCGTTAGTTGTATTTAACGTCACAATAGCACATTCATGATACAGATCTTTCTCTATGGGTTTCTGATTTGTTAAATGCAACAGGGTAGTGCTGCTGATGTTGCCATGTGTGCTATGATACAAATTTCTAATAATAAAAAGTTGAAGGAGCTTGGGTGGAAGTTACTTCTACAGGTAATTCCATGCTCTTATTTCCTTATTGCTCATTTTCTTGCTCACTTTTATTGGTATGTATAAATTGTGTATCAATTGAAAGATAAGAGAAGTTGGCCATACAACCACCAATATTGTTAGATAGCGGTGCTATACCACCACAACTTAGCGAGCGAAAATTGAACAAACCGCTATTGTTTGCGATACGCTGTGTAGAATGTTGTCAAATGGTAGATATATTGGCGCTATAGCACTGTTGCGTAGTAAAATTTGAACAAACCACTACTTTCCACAATATGCGATTGACAACCACACATGCATCATCAAGATTAGTTTTACTTGAATGTTTTTAGATATCTATTCACAAGCTACCTTGTTACTGTTTGCTAAGGTTTTTGAATATGGCAAAGCAGGTTCATGATGAAGTCATATTGGAAGGACCGACGGAGTCAGCTGAGGTTGCGAAGTCCATAGTTGTTGAGTGCATGTCCAAACCCTTTTATGGCAAGAATATTCTTAAAGTTGATCTCTCTGTTGATGCCAAGTGTGCTCAAAATTGGTACTCTGCAAAATAGGTATACTACATGACTGGCTTGTTAAAAAAAAAGGTATACTACATGACTGTATTTGGTAGATGTTTATACATTCAGATAGCTTTGGATGCACGGTTCCGTTCGTGATTGCAATCAGAAGAGGCTGCTACTCTGGTGCTTCTATCTTAAGGCAAAAAAATATCAATGCCTTAAATTGTATTATTTCTATAGAGGTTTGGAATGTCCTTGTGGTTTTTCCACTGCGATGTTTTGGTAATATTAAAGCCTATCTTAGGACGAAGCAAAAGGCTAAAACCAGTGGCCTAGGCTCTTTACTGATTTAGCTGATAGGGTTCCTTTTTTGAATATGTATCTATTTTTCATGTCTTGCATCATGTACCGATATGGTCTTTTTGCTTGATGCAAAGTATGTAAGTATGACTCCCGGTTGAAAACATGTACATCATGTACAACATTTTGTTGCAGCACTTTGCACGTACATATTGATTAGTAACTAGTGACTATTTAGAGTGTTTGGAAGAGTTTTATTTAAACTAATTTCATTATATAAGCAGTCTTATTAATTTTTTAATACACTTTATAAAAATAACTTGGTGACGACATATTTATAAGTTGTTATCAGCTTATTTAAATAAATTCATTAAATAAGTTATGAATGTATGCCAACTTAAACTTTGAGTCAAATAGCATTTTGATCCTCAAAGTTTTATGGATAAAATAATTTAATCTCCCAAATTTTCAAAGTGTCGAATTAATCTCTAAAATTGAAGATCATTGGTTTCTTTAGTTCTCTCTACAAATTTTATCTAACATCGTTAGAGCACCTCTAATAGTGAACTCTACCAATGGTTATTTTGTGGGTCCTATTATGCTACATCATCTAACTTACTTATTTTTTTAAAAATTCATATTGAGTCCCACAATTTTACATCATATTAATATTTTTAGGATGTGGCTTGCAAACTTGCGACTAAGTAAGACTTGCTCCATGTTGTAGTAATGTAATGTCAAAATTTGTTAAAATAGCTCACTCCAAGCTGGCGGACCATGTAAAACACCATCCACTGGATTTGCTCTTCGAGAGTGTGGTGTATTGGGGAGTAGATTCTCTCGTGTGAAAAGTATGTGCAGTGTAATCACATCCTCAATTTTTTTAGCTAAGTAGTTATGTTATAAAAAAAACATTGAAAGGGTGAGAAGAAATCCGAATACGTAGTACGGATGTGACTACTTGAATACGCGAATTTTTTTAAATTTTAGATATGATATGGCTAAGATACATTAACAAAATATTTACACTAAAATTTATATGCATGTAAAATACTTGAAAAAAAATGAGCATTGATTACTCTTCAGTAGTATATAATCATAAAAGTCACAATTTACAAAAAATAATACATGTGATCAAAATAAAAAATGTAAAACTTTCGTATAAATCATATTATATTTTTATCATATGTTAGGATATCATTAAATGTATCAATAAAAGAACTCAAAACAAAGTTTGTTTAATATTGATTGATTGAATTTCATCTCTCTTGTTACTTTCATCCACCAAAAACATAATTTTTAATTGGTTGATCGAAAAACAATTATAGTGATACATATCTTAAATTGAATCATATACATATCCGTTGAATTTTTACAACACAGTCTCACTTTTTCACCCTTCATTTTTTTTACAGGATACGTCTATGTGAAGTATCTTATAAGTATATATGTGTATTTGTCAAGTATCTTATAAGTATATGATAAAATTATATTTTAAATTAAAATAATTAATTCTGATACTTCGTGGGTACGTATCCGCAAGTATCCGCAGAATATCGATATCCGATACATATGTGATATAGGTGCATCTTTATTTTAGAGTATCTGAATCTCATAGAGGGAGATTGACACTAGATTCCCTTCGGTCAAAATTTCATGGGAGAGGATCTTCCTTCTGTGTACTGACATCTTATGTGTGTAGCGATGTTCTCACATGATTGTCATCTTACAAGGACTATTTAAAAATACAAGGGACTAATTTACCTAGTTAGCTTTGTGTATTAACTAAATTGGTTAGTTAAATATTCAAATTATGCATTTTGGTAAACTCGGAAGTTAAGTGTAATAATTCGTGAACTCTTGTTTTGTGAACTAGTAACTCAGACTAATTTGTTAGTATGTATCTTTGTCTATGCGTTAATTTGACATTGTTTATAAAGTATGTATGGAGTAAGATATGCATAAGAGGTCCGATTATACATTGTGCTAGATTTGGACTAATTATAGAAATAAATCACAAATCATACATATTTAACTTAATATTGACATGGATATTTTTTTAGGGGAAAAACCTAATATTTAGTGATTTAAAAACATGTAACTTTATTCTATTTTTGACGTGGAGCACATTGTGATCGAATTGGACCCCAGCTTGTAGATCATGACCACCCTAGATTTACATAGATTTTGACCAAAAAAGGGATGGCCTACTTTGGATTTTTCCTTTAAATAACACTAGGAAATTGCTAATCACGTTATCACATACACACACACACACACTCATCCATTCAGGAGAGGTACGTGGACTGTTGGAAGACATGTAGAAAGTGTATACGTATTCCCATTGTCACCGACTCACCGTGGCTGCTTTCTAGCCAAACTGGTATGATGATGAGCCTCATTTTCCAACTTATTTTGGCAACCAAAATTTATCACGATTGGTCACACCTAAATGTATGGATAGCACTAGTAATTTATTTTTGTTTAAATAAAAAGAGATTGATTTATCAAATCATGTGCACCTAAGTAATCAACTTATTGTAACCAAAAAATAATAAATTTATCGCAATTGGTCACACTTACATTCATACAATAAAAGGTTGGTTAGTTCCGTTGGTTTAATTGAGATATTAAAGAATCTTAATAAAGTGAAAAATACAACTTAACAATTAACATACTAATATTTATAATTTGTCAAAAAAAAAACTAATATTTACAATTTTTTGTTTTGCGTATATACAATACTAGTAACATTCCTATATAGAATTATTTAATAAGAAAAATCTTTGACAATTACTGTTAGCTCCCCACAAAAAAAAATATATTGTTAACATTCTGTCAAATATACAACCATGACTATAAAGTTTCACCCTTGTTTAAAGACGACAATTTTCACTTTTCAACATAATTTTCTTCAAAAATTATAGTCGGAAATCAAACTCCTAATCATTTGTTTAAGGCATCTAAATCTTTTACTTTCTTATTTTGGTGTTTGACACGTGTGGTGTCGGTATGTCAGTATCCGTGTCGTATCTGATGTGTCCGCTTCATAATTTTGCATATTTATTTCTATAAAAGAATGTTAAGCACACTACTTAGTGGCATTCTAATTTGAACCAATCAAAGTAATGTTGATGATGATGATGATAAGGAATTGATTTCTTGGTAATTAATAGTAGTGAATATTTGGTAGAAACATTTATCAACTTTTTTCAGTTTTTCCTTCCTACTACAACTACATTGATGTGAAAGTGAAAATAAAAGTCAAATCCATGAAAGTGGATCCGCACGCTCTAAGACTAAATAACAAGACATAGACAACAAACTGTGTTTTTTCTAGAACACAAGAACAATTAGCACAGGATTGTAAAAAAAGTTGCTTTCTTTGTTGGGTCTGTTTCAAATCTGCAATTTCCAAACATGTGAGTAAGATACTCAAAATCTATATTAATCTTTTAGTTTATGGATCTATAATGTGTTTCATTTTAGTATTATATGAATGTGAAGGGTAATTCTGTTGAATTCAAAGTTAATTCCTTTTTCAATTTTGTCGTTGTTACAGCTCAATTTTGTATATGTTTTTTTAAATTGTCAAATTTTGTGATTTTTTTGGTGAATGTGGACAGTGTTTTGGATTTGTTTCTGTTTCATGATGTGTGGTTTTGCTGAGATATCATGATTCACAGTTTAATGGTTAAATTTAAACTAGTTGACCTGCATTGATTTTACTAATGAGGTCAATTTGAACCAAGTTTTGGTCTTTCTTGAGAAGAAATGTTTCCTTGTTTTTATCCCAATATTTTTCAAAATTGGTGTTCTGTTTGTTCAATTGAACTTGAAGCTATGTTTCTTCTTTTGTTCAACTAAACTACCAATTAGTTTTGTTAGAAAATTATTACTTTACATTTCAAAACATTGCCTGTGTTAGGTATGGTTCATAGTTTACTCCTATGTGGGTAAGTCGCTTGAGCTGACGAGTATTTAAGCATAAGTTGTAATATGTAAACCCTAAGCTTGAATAATAGAAAGATATTGCAGACACTCTGCAGTCGGAGACGTAGGCACAATTGGCCAAACTCTGAGATTAATCACGTGTGTTATCTGTTTGAGTTTTTCGTATATGTTTGCTTTTGAACTAGAGTTTCTATTCTAACTGGGTAACTCTAATGTGAAATAGATAATTGAATAAATCTGCAAGGAGTATCCATCTCAAAGGCTAGAATATTTGGATCATTAATTTGAGAAAATAGGATCATAGGAACATGGCTCAGACACTTGAAAGTATTAAGGGCAAAGGAGGTTCAATCAAGTTAGGGACCACTGGAACAATTGGCTCCTTAATGACAAGAGAATTGGATCGTGTCTCTTCTGTATCACACAAACAACATGTATCTTCAAGAACTAAACCTAGGACACTTCCTGTTTCCGTTCCATGTAGTAGTAGTAGTATTGGTACAAGTGCAACCCCTAAAAGACTACAACCAAGAAAATCATCAGATGAAGCCAGTGGCAGTGGAAGCAGTAAAATTACAAATAATAGAACAAAAGCTAATAGTACTAGAAGGAATACTCATAGAATACCAATGTTAGGTTCTGCTGATAACTTTTCAGTGGACAGAACTCCAGTCAGAGAGAAAAAAAATGATAAGAAGAAACCTAACATTGTTGAAGTTGTGGATATAAAATGTGGGAGTGCCGAGAAGACTTGGGCTACACCATTAGCGAGTCGTCTTAAGAAACTTGGTTTCTCGAAGCTCTCTGAGAGCATTATCTAAAACTGAAATTTTTTCTTGCCGGACCTTAGGTTTTTATAACCGAAAACCGAGGTTCTGTTAGGCCTACAGTTTTCTGATACATCAACCATAGAGCACATACTTGGTAGGAGCTTGCTACTTACTCGCTTTTTCTTTGTACTTTCAACTGTGGATACAATTGTGCTTCTGGAATTTGTGCTAAGGGAGGAACCTACATCTGTGATTTGATGAGACTTGTTCCTCTGTGACCTGTCTTGGGAATTTGATTCGATCCGGCTGAAGTACTCAATTTCCTGCATTATGAGGGATGCCACCGTGCCTCGGGTGCCTATGTCTACTGGAGGAAATTCAGCCATCTCTTTTGTGTCACCTGTGTCGAGGGTAGTGGATCTATTATGCATGCTTTCTTTGGTTGGTGCTGAGGAGGTAGCTAAATCTTCTGTTCTAAGAACTGCTACTTCTGGTTTTGTTCTAGTGGGGAAAATGCAGATACTTTCAGGCATTTTTTTCTTCACCTTATGTTCTATATCTGAAATGCATGGCATAAAGTTTGTGTAATTGGTAGATTGGTTGATGATATTATGGTCACTGCATTCATGTGCTTGTAGTTAAAACACTCAGATTTCTAGCTACTAAACTACCCTTTTTAACTACTTTTTAAGTTACATCATTTTCCTAGGTACATGCTAGCTCATTATTTGGGATTACATGTCAGTGTGAAGCAATGTTTTTAAAAACCAGACTGAACCGGACGGTTCAACCGGTTGAACCTAGAATGGGCTAGTAGTTTTTTGGTTGGTTTGATTCCGGTTACATTGCAACCTGGTTGAACCGAGATTGAAACGGGTTGAACCGGCTCAACTGCAGTTGGTTCAACTGGTTTTCATATTGAACCGTGGTTGATCATATTGAACCAAATAAATTGTGATCTTGAGGTCTCACTTATTTGATCTTCGGTTCGGTTTTTAAAACTGGTGTGAAATGAACTGGATCTGATGAGATTCATGTTAAAGGTAAAACAAGACAATATCTTTCATTGGCTTTTTATGTAAATTGATTTTGTATTTTGGTGTATTAATTGGCAATAATAGTATGCTAAGTTGATAGCTAGGCAAGGCAAGGCAAGGAAAACAGTTAATTATTGAGTGCTTTTCAGGTTTAGGGAAGTACTGTAGACATGGTTTTATTTCAGCTGGCTCTATCTATTTTGTAATTTGGTTTTATATGGGGAAGTGTGAGAAAGATAGAACATCATTTACGAAATCTATATTTATCAATGAGTTGAACTTTAATTCTGAAATTAGACAAAAACCTTGATGGACTAAACTTAAAATTTGTTGTTTTGTATTTGTATTATGCTCTCTATCTGAATCACTCTTTAAAATATCTTGTCTGTGACCAGTTTTAGTTAGCTTCTAAGTTCTAACCTATATGAACGTCTTAATTAAAATAAAATTATGATTTTTCACTGATATGAAAGAAAAGTCTCTAAAAATTAGTAGATGTTTATAGAGAATACAAATAAGGGGATTTCTAAAAAATAATTGTGACGAGAAAGCTAATGTCAACTTGTTATTTAAAAAATTCTTAGTTGATTCAATATTTCATTTTTCATTAGTACCTCTAATTGAGTTGTGAAACACAAAATTGACATCAAATTAGATAACTTTTTTAAATGACAAATATTAGTAGTTAGTTGTTAGATTAGTTTTTTTTTTCCTTCTCCGGGTTTTAACGGCGTAGATAATGATGTTTAATATCATAGTTAAATGTTTTAGTAGATGGTTAATAAGTTTTGGCACCTCATTATATTTATTAACTATCCACTAAACATAGTTAACTACATAACCAAATCTTCATTTAAGTTTGTAGTACACTTGGTAGATAATTGGATTCAAGTCATATTTGAGCTGTATTCACCCAAAAGAAAAGAAATATTACCAACCTATTTCTTCTCTTTATTTATTTCACTGTCGAGTGTGTGAATTTATTGGTGCAAAACTTTACTACCAAAAAGAGATGGATTAAGTTTAAGGAGCATGTGATTGTAACACTCTTCAAAACGCACCTATTTGTGGCCCCTCATCACGGTTTTTGTTGTGGAGTCACTCACGGGTAATTCATTTACTTGTACTTGGTCATCCATTTCACATCACAAGCTAAAAATAATAATGTAAGTAAACTAAGAAAGAATAATCAAAGCTAAGGAGTGCCCTTTCTCATTCACGAATAGGACCAATTCTTATTGTGACTTTTAAGAATATATAGCATACCACTTACCAAATAAATACATATAGCATAAATTTTAATCAAACATAGTAATAGATTAGGACAACATTGGTAAGTGGATAACATAGTTGCTCATATGACTTCAACATAACCAATTTTATGCATGTGCTGATTGCTTTTTAGACAAGCTTTTTACTTTTTAGACATGGTTTTCTAAGTTTTGAATACAAACTAATTGTTATTAGATGAAAAAATTAGCCCACATTATAAGCTAAGTGTGAAACAATAAAAGAAGAGGGGTTATTATTATTATTGTAACAATGAAAAACAATGCTTCCCCAGTACGAGGGAAGATTTTCTTCTTGATCGACCAGTTTCGCATCAGTCTCAAATATGTTGTTCGATTTGGTCAGGGAGCTAGCAAATTCTATAGCAATGTACAAACTCATCACCTCAGCCGTGATGGTGTCATCAAACCCTCTTCCCCGTCGAGTAGTAGCGGCAACAAGAAATAGTAGTTAAAATTCAAATGTTATTTTCAATAATTTGTCATTGTATTTTTGAAGTGTGAGAAACTTTTTTGATCCTGTTCTGCATAGCATTCATATTCATATTATACATTAACATGAGATACCCAATGTTCTCATTGCATTAGCAATATTTGAAAGTTGGAACAACAAAGGTCAAAGGGTGGTCCAGTTTGAATGATTCATATCATGTTTCACAAGTGTCAGTTTGGATCTAATAGTCGATGTGAGGACCTCATTAGCGAATAATATGTAAGTGATATGCCTCTATAAATTGTTGAGGACTTGATATAACATGCTTCTGTTTTATTTATATTTTTTTCTATTTCAAAAGGTATAAGGCTTCTGTTGTTTAGGTGACTTGATGTCCACTAAAGAAAAGGCAGTTTAATTACACTGTCAATATGTGAAAATTTGACAGAAGCCATCATCTAAGATTTGATCATGATCATCGAGCGAAATACAAAAACATCAAATACCAAATCCTGAAAACTGAATTAGAATAATTTAACTTAATAATGTCAACTTAATCAAGGTTATATGACCTTAATGCAAAGAATTTAGTAAGACAGCAAACTATCAAAACACAATCATTAATATTCAAGGTTTCATTTGCAACATTTGGTAATAATTTTGCAATCACAATGCTTTATATTGCATTCTCACTTTATTTGAACAAAAAACATGATGAAACTTAATTGAGCTGAAGTTAATAGTTACTACTTAAAATAAAGCTCAACAAGCTTCTTCAGAGTTTCAAATACACTTGTGAGTGGATCAAATGCAACAGAACCCTTCAATTCAAGATCAGGAAACTGGTTTGTTAGTGCCTGCTGCATCCCTGACATGGACATCATAGCTGCCAGTTGACTATTGGACATTACTTCACAATCTTGAGGTGTATCTTTAATTTCGCTTGGATTATAGCCATAATCTGCAAGGTAAGTTTTGTATTTCTCTATAAATTCAGTTCCCGGGTTAGGTGTCCTTGAATATATCTGTAATATTGATCAAGGGAAAATGAATTATAATTGTGAATATTACGAATTACCGACACCAGACACGACGTAGTCACCACTAACAAATAATTTAATAAAATGTAAGTAATTGAATGTAATGTGTTGGTGTCATGTCGAATGCCGACATGTGCGAGACACCGGACACGCCACCAATCGGATGTATTTGTGCTACAAACGTCATAATAAACTAGTATATGTGTTATCTTGGAATGCTGAAAAATCAAGTTGTCAAGTTCATCAACTCTTTCATGGACCACAAAATTATCAAGACATGATTCAACACTAAAAGTAAAAACTGAATCAAATACTCCCTAGCTAATTGATAGCTATTAATTAAAGAAATGTTGATGCAACAGAGTTAGAGTGCTTGACTAACACATGATAACTAGTTGATGCCATTGCCATCAGTTAAAATTTAGAAGAATTATTTCATATGATGTTTGATAAACAACTTAATTACACACTTATATCATAAGTGTTTATAATATAAGTGCTTATTTATAAGCTACTTCTATTAACAAAAGGTAAAATTAAGTCAGATTGTTTTCATATAAACTATAAGTTGTTTTCATAAGCTATCCTGGAGAGCTTATAGAAATAAGCTGAAAACAGATTCTGGACATGTTATAAGCTGTTTATATAAACTCTCTCAAACAATCTCACATGGCTTATGTCAATAGATAAGCTCTAATAACTCAATCCAAATAGTCGCTTAAAATGCTTGATCAAGTGCTTAAAAAGTTTCATACCTGAACAAAACTTGTGTCCTTAGCTCCAGAAACAAGAGCGTAATTGTCATAGTCGGTAGCAATCACATCATAAGGCTCCTTGGGAATGAATGGCAATGTTGGAAAGCGGAGAAAGCATTTTCCTTTGATCATCTCCTGCGTCTCTAGTTGTGTCTCATTTTTCACCAAATCTTCTTGTGAAAGACATTGAACCCTTCCCCTAATGCCAGTTATATACCCATTAGGGCCCCCATGAACACAAAAAGTATCAACTTGGATAGCTGGTTTTTCCCTATCAAATGTATACACACCCTGAAATGTCATTTATATACTCAAATTAATATTAAGAAACTTATGGTCATGGATGGCAAAAAATAGATTCTATGCACATGCGGTTTTGTGACTATTTTTTTCGGGTGGGCGGGACTTGAGTAGTATAGGATGGCCAATGGAGTATTCAAGTGGCTTGGGCCTTCCCCTTGATAGTTAGATATGAAGGGAGGGTTCTCCAAGTGTTTTAGTGCTTATCAGAAAGGGTTACCTACACAGGGACTGACCAGAAAGGTTGTAGAGTGCGGTCGTCGGAACCTCAACTCTTAGAGACGGTGCTATGATACAGACTTCGGCAGTCTCACATTGACTAATATGGGATGCTAGGTTGAGTGCTTAAGTACTAGTTATTCTCCCTCGATAGCTTGGTTTTAAGGGAGGGTTCCCCAAGTACTTGGGTTCTTATCAATGGCCAAAGTGACTAAGTGAGTAACACCTCTTATCTCCAAGAACCACTAGATTATTCTAATGAGTGGAAGAAAAAAAATGTACATATGCTTCGTATACAACAAAAAAATCTATGATTTGTCTATGCCTCCCCCTTCAACAATTAGTTGTGAATAATGTGAAGTTATCAAGGGAAATAAGTTGGCAAAACCTAAATGCAGACTATATTTATTTTAGCATTCACCTGCCTGAGTGCAATGACAGTCTTCTTGGCCTGCTCCAGCAAAACCGCGTTTGAGTGAAGCAACTTCAAACCATCTTCCTGAATATCTGATAGGGTCAAAATTCTTGGCTGTCATACCTCTCATCATCATAAGATTTTCGCTGTTTTCACCGGACTCATTCTCAAATGGTGAACTAACTGCATTTTCACCGGCAATAGCAAGCTGGCATATGTTTTGCTGTTGAGAGTATAGATCTGCTGCTACAGACTGTTGATGAAAAAGGTGGTCAAAATTTGAAACAGCTCATACACATATATTTAGACACATACTTACTAGATTTTTTATCAACCAAAAACTTTATCTATAGCAACATCCAGCATTTGTAAGAACTTCCATATGGTCATATTAAAGAGTGAATACACCCAAAATATCTACTTCCTCTAGAATGAAATATAAGCAAAAACGAATAAAATTACATATTTTAAGAAAAGTAGTTGATTACATTTAACCTATGCAACTCAATAAAAAAAATATTGCCTATATTAACCTTCATAACTAATACATTGATTCATTGAAAAAGTTAACATTTGCTTATAATTCATTCCAAAATTGATGAAGTAAAATTTGCTTATAATTCATTTCTGAGGAGGTATCTAGCAAAGAAATCCACAGAAAAACGTAATGGCGCCCAATATTACAAGAGTAAGCAGTAATTTTGATCACTAATTGTGTGAGACGATGACATTAAAATCCTTGAATGTATCGAAACTTCAAAAATATCCCTGAGTATGTCTTATGCTTGTAGTTTTATGGGCCAAAACGACAAAAAGACGATGCATTTGAGTATCAAACTGACTAGAGAAAGACACATTTGAAGATATTTTTGTAACTTTAATACATTTAGAGACTATAATCACATGTTTGACATATACAGGTATGTTTATTTACTCAATATTACAAACTACAATAATTGTTGAATTTTCCTCTAGCGTGTCCATGTGATTTTGGAATCATAAAAAATGATTAAGCACCACAATGATTAAAATCTGTATACACTATCTAAAACATGAAATAGTAAAATTCTTGAGTTGTGGAATATTTCTAATATTCTAATAATGATACAATACAAACCTGATTTGCTGGAGAGATAAATATCAAGGAAGCAGCAAGGCCAGATAAAACATGTTTAGTCAAAACCTTACTTGGAAGATCAAGTGAGCACTTCAACTGTGTTTTTCTTGACACTCCCCTGCATTGTCTAGATACAAAAGTTACAACAATAATTGATAATTGAAATGCAAAAAGAAAATAAAGAGAGATAGAGTTACCTATGATGAATGAGAGGATGAGAAGTACAGTGAAGTAGATTAGGTGATGCTCTTAGAAAAATATCTACCATGACTTTGCTTTCTCAATACTTTTCTACTATTGCTCATATTCTCATCTTTCTATAATAGGTAATTCTATTATTCTGGTTTCTGTAGCAAAAGATCTTCCTGAAACATCATCATCGTACAACGGTCCCATGAATGAAATTGGACCTGTCTAACTGTACAGATATTTATTTTTCAAAGGATAATGCTTCCTATACACTAAGTTATTCCTATCCACACCCCTCTCTCTTTCCTTTTACTCTAACACCTTTTTTTCTTTTCCCACCTCCTCCTTAATATTTTCAATGCTTATATTTCTTTGCTTTCATTCTATCCTATGATCATATGATCTTTAAAAAATTTCAATTTTTCTTATTTGTTATGAGTATTGATATTTTTAATTCAACTTTGGTGATTATCGTGTTTGTGACGATAAAAATTATGGTTACCTGATTTTAGATATCAAACGAAGTACAAAAATGTGAAGTTTGATATTCTATCTATAAGGTTGAACAATGAAATTAAATTATGAAAATATATTTGGTTATCTTGAGGTCACGGAGAATAATTGGTTATTACTCCAAGCAATACATGTTAATTATAGATATTCCAAGCAACACTGTCTAGCAAAATAATAATAATAATAATAATAAAAATACCGACGGGTCATCAATATATCGTCAACGGTCAATTCTATGGTGTACAAGTGAGACAAATGTTGCATAATACGCAAATTTATTTTCAATATTGGACCAATAAATTTTAATATTGGATCAAATGAGATATGATGCGACTTATTGATCCAAAAGTGAAAAATAAATTTGTGTATGATTCACAACTAATTTACTTCTGCACATTAGACAATATGCTAGTTAATGTATCTTCTGCAGTCAACTCTACTATCATCCTATGCACAAGGTGTATTTTTAGTAGTATGGTTGCTTCAAGAGAAATTATTTTATGCGTTTTGTCTTTGTTTTTTCAATGAAGTTGCATTTTTAGAACATAACAAAAACTATTTTCACTGCTGCTTTTTTGTTGCTATCACATTGCTTCATTTGCCACTCCAAATGTTTTTTCAGTCACATTATGCTGCTAGTATGTAACTATGAATAATTTATTTTAAATGGCACCCTTCACAGTCAGCAGCTATCACAAAGAAACCCACAACCATGTTTGGTCGTGAATCCCTTGTACCGTACTCTATAACTGCAACATTGATAGATTTTGATTTTGGTCTTGAGTTACGGCAGAATGCAGAGTATGCTATGAGGATGACCTAGAAGTGCACCCAATTGAAATTGAACATTGATCCACAAATCACATCAAGGATAGTCTAATGGACTTCGTAGATTCAACCTTCAAAACCCTAGAATACAACCACAAAAACACTGTAGATTTTTTATACTATTAAATAAATACACAAGCTACAATGAATTTTTTAAAATATATGTATATAACAATAAAAAAATACATAAATAAAACATTCTTTTTAAGATAAAAAACTATTAATACAGTGTAAAATAAATGAAACAATAATAAGTCATTGATTTAATTCTTATCCCCTAAATACACTTATTGGTCACGATAATATGCCTGCAAAACTTGTTTTGAACTTTTATGGGAATGAAGAATCAATTACTTAAGAAAAACATTCAAAATACTACGTCCTCATATAAAACAGACTCACACTCATATTTTTGTACATTAGATTGAAAATTCAAGATGGTGAAACATATGGATATCATACTTTCCTTCTAACACAATTAAGCTAGTAAAATTGTTCAATTGTAGGAGTATAAAAATTGTAAAACCACCGAAAGTATTTCACGTACAATACACGCATATTGAATTTTGGAAAGACAAACTTCATCACTTTACAAACCCATTTTGAAACTTTACCAAACTTCCACGATTAAATAATCACAAAATCATATTGTATAAGTCCCCATCACTTTATTCAAAAAAAAGAAAAAAAAGTCCCCATCACTCAATTACACGTCGTATGGTTAGCATCATTCAAAGTCGTGTGCTTTTTTACTTTCATCACCCTTTGCCAACACGTGTTTTAGGGTTCTTATCATAAAGAACTAACACTCGCACTAGTTAGTAAACCCTAAGTATTTTTCTTGTCTTAACAATCCAGCTTGGGGGATTAGGACATTGACATTTTGGAGATTGATAGGAAGATTAATACTACTATTAGTTAGTAAAAGTTATTTGAATTAGGAGTTGAACTCCAATTATTGTGAACAGTTATATATTAATAAATTAAACTAGTTAATCATTTTAATTAAACAACTTGATAATCAATTCATCATCCAATATTCAATATTACACGTGTATCATATGGACCTATATTTTTAATCAATAAAATTTAGGCATTGACATCCGGCACAGTTTGTGGGTACACTTTTTTTCTCACAATTCTCATTATCCAATCTCCCGATCTATGTAACTAACAACATAAAATCATATTATAAAACCATCAGTTTTATTTTTGAAAGACCCTTTAAAAACTACGGTGGAATTAGGTTGATGGCTTTATTTAATATATTAGAACTCGGAAGAAAGAAAAAAAAGTAGAGCTTGTGATACCTTGATGAAGATTTGGAATTTCATTTGGGTCTTATTAGTCTTTGATGTTTTTGGTGGCTTTGTTTTTATCTCTGTCTTAACTAATTATTCTCTATCATATAAATACATTAAAGGCATTAGGCAAGTGACATTAAAGTAAAATTCAAGACTTTGACATATGGTGTCATTCTTAGAAGCAAGATCGTATGATTATAAGCACCTATGATTTACATTTATCTACACACACAAAAGATAAGAAGAAGAAATAGTTAGTTTTTGTTTGTTATTTTTCTACTTTTCATCATTTGTGTGTGCTTAAATTCAAATTATTTTTATTTGTGAACATACAAATCTTGCCCCTTTCTTAGATAAGGTTGCACCAAAAATACTAATAAAAAAGGGCATCCCAAATTAAAATATTGTTAGAGGTTCTTACAGGGAAACATTTGGAACTAATAAGATTCCACAATAAACTAGTGCATCACAAAATGGGTTTTGAGATCTGAAGCAGTATTTTAATTATATCAATGGTATAATTATATCAATGATATGTAAACAAACATTATTTTCATACATTTATTCAATGTCTCATTTTCTCTCTTATTTTTTTATCTTCATCACGTTATTAACATATTGTATTATATTTTTCGTATTAAGCCTTGCTATATAGTTGGGGAAAACAAGACTAACTTAAAGTATGTAGCAACTAGCAAGCCTTCAAACACTTCGAAGAGACGTATGCAAATAATTTTTTTTTGGAAAGATGCAAATAATAATTCATATAAACAAAATATACAAAACATAACTTTTCGTGGCAGTTTTGGTTTCTCCTCTTGTTGAACTAGAATGGAACTTTGAAGTTTTTTTTCTCCTTTCCTTTAATAATTTTGTTTTTAACGTTTTCTTTTATTAATCTTTTGCCGTAGTCAATATTACTCAAGACAAACACCAGGCTGGTGCATCAAACAATAGTGCCAAATTCATGGTAGAAAATGAACTTGTCCATGGTGGGTAATATCAAAAGTAGATACATAAATTGTAAGTTCTATTAAAAGTACAATATTTAATTTTATTATTGTATAATTTATTCATTTTAGAGGATCTAAATCTTTTCTTATATATATTTGTTCTATTTGTTTCACACAATATTTTTTAAATGTATTTATTATTAAATTTAATCGGAAATTTGTTATGATTAATTGTTAGTTTGTTATTTTAGTTATTTTGAGCCACGTTTTACACACATTGTAATTATTCATCAATTTCATTCTATCAAATCCTCCAAAATCAAGTTGGACTTGGGTAAAAAAAAAATCCTCCAAAATCAATATTTCTTCCATTCATTCTTATCTTCTCTTTGTTGAACTTTACTATGCTTCTCAATATTTATTAAAAATAATCCTTAAAAAGAATTTTATCAACATTTTCCTTTTTTTGGTCAGAATAATATCCATTTTGATGTCCCTTTTTTCATAATATTCTCACGCCCCATGGAGTGTGACATATTAATATTTTTGTACAATAAAGATATTACACGTTTGGATTCTCTCATTTTATGAATAAAAAACTAAATGTTTTATAGAAATGAGATAGAGAGAAGTATGGTGAAAAGAGCAATGAGAAAAATTATAAGAAAATGATGAAAATTGGAAATTAAGCATGTGGAAACTATTAATTTAAAAGGAAATAACCCATATCCCGAATATTGCATGCAGGTGTTGGATAATGTAATTTATAAATAATCTGTGCATATGTGTTTGATTAATTTTATTTTATAACAAAAAAAACAATGTTTTTTTTAGAGGATTTTATAACAATGTTGTTGTGTATTTTAATCATCCCGTTTGGTACAAGGGGGCATGCTTGCACGCCGCAGCAGGCTCTCTCCTTTATCCAATAGATTATGCTAACTTGATTTAGATCCACCAATCAGATTCAATAATTTGTCATTAACTAGGGTGTGGAGAATTGGATCTAAAGCGGCCAAAGGATGTATGCAGCAGTATCATGCGATCGTTTGATCAGGATATTAATATAATTTTAAATTTTTAATTGATAAAATAGTTATCCGAGATGGTCTCAAACTCGTTGACTGCCTGACTGCATCGTTCAATCAAAATATTTTGATAAAAATTGAGCTTGATAAAATAGTTATCCGTTCAATCAAAATAATTTGATAAAATTTGATCTTGATCGGATGGTAGTTTGCCTGAGTGTATCGACATCCAATCCAGGTAGATGGACGAATTAAGATCCTCTCTATTTAATAACACTTCTATTTAGAGAGATTTTTTGAAGGGATATTTAAAGAGAGATAGATTCATAAAATAAAATAAAATAATAGTACTTTTTTGTTTTATGAGTATGTTTCTCTTCAATTGAAAATAATAGACTTTTTAGCAACAGCGAAAACATTATTAATCAATTGGTGGACAAACTAAAAATTCATTCGTATTGGTGGATGAAGGCAACTAATTCCATTTATGTAGTTGGAGTTCATAGTTGGTTGTTGTGCCCGCTTGCTTGTCTGGGCATTGGTTAGTCAATTTTTGTCTTTGGCTGTTTGGACTCTGTTTGTAAACTTTAGTCGTCTTTTTTAGACATGCTTTGTGCTTGAGATGCAGCTTCTTTGTTTTTTTTTGACAAAAATAAATGATATTCGTTCATTCAAATTGATAGAGTACATTGATACAATGCAAAATCGCTAAAAACAAAAAGGATGAATCTGCGAACAAACTCACAACATCCATGTTAATAGCAAAAAACAACAAAGTACAAAAACCTACACATATGACTATATTCAAGTCTCCAAAATACTCATGTCACCGGATCTGCAACGTTGACGATGACAAAGCCATTGATTGGATCTGCACTGGATCTAAGCTGATATGACAATTTGAACCGAACAAATACTTGAACAAAACAAGAAAGACAAACAACGCCACACAAAGACGACGAACAACACAACATCGCACTAAGACGACGAAATCACGAAAGAAAAAACGAAATAGATGTGAAAATCACTTATTTCAATAAAAGAGAAAGAAAAAAAACGAGTTAGAAGGGGGGGAGATTGTTAGAACGAAAAATGTTTAACATATGTTACCCTTAGAGTTTTGACGATAACAAGATATTAAAAATTGTCAATTGGATATGCTAATATTTGTTTAAGTGTACAGGACCATAGACAAAATTTTATATCTTTAAGTGGTTCTGGAAGAACAAAAGAGAGCAAAAGAATCAACAAAAAGGAAGCTTGAAGCGTCTGAAGAAAAGTGCTCCTCAAGTACAAAGTGCTCCTGAAGTGACGACGTCATCAGAAGCAAGTTCATCAGAAGCGCCTCATCAGAAGCAAGATCACCAGAAGCTGAAGTTCATCAGGAGATGAAAAATCTTAAAGATTCAAGAGCTGGGAATATGATTTGATCACGTCTTAGCATTGCAAAAGACTGAAAGAGTATAACAACGACCCTTGAGAAGGAATTTAAAAGCATTGGATGCTTGTTCTATCAAGAGCGTTGACAAAGGACATTTGTACGAATTGTACAACCACTACCTCCACTACTCTGTTCATGTCTCTGCAACAAGACAAAGATAACAACTCTGCCTGCATAATTGTTCCTTCATACAAGGAATACATTTGAAATTGATCTTTCATAGGACAACAACCATATCAGGCAAAAGATCATTGGTGATTATCAACAAGCTTCAAACGACTCTTTTTTTTTGTGCTGGCAATTCTCCAACGTATCTTTCACACCACTATATAAAGGAGTGAAGATCTGCTAGTTGGATATACAATACAACAGACTTAAGCAATGCACACGCATACAAAAGTTAGACTCTCACAACAATTCAAAGTTCATACTCTGTTATTGTGTGCATTTCAAAGTCACTTAGAATTTCTTAGCAAAGTCTATTTTTTAGAAATTCTATAGTCTTAAGAATCTGTAATTGATTTGTATTGTGAACACCACTGATTGTATATCAAGTGTTCAAACTCAAACAATTTTCTGTGTAAATTTGTTTGATTGTAAGTCTCTTACTTGTGTGCTTGAGCATTGGAAGTCTCTTGCTTGTGTGCTTGAGCATAGGAAATCTCTTGCTTGTGTGCTTGAGTATTTTGAAGTCTCATACTAGTTGTAGTATTGAGCAATTGTAATTTGAGATTACATTTTAGTGAACTCTCATTGGAAGTGCATGGGGGACAAGACTACTTTCCGTTTGTGGAAGGAACCTGTATAATTGATTTGTGCCCTTCTTCTTTCTCTCTCTCTCTGTTTTTATCCGCTGCATTCAGTTCTGAACATCACTTCAGAAGTAGAACTCTATCTGCTTCTGATCAGTGTTTTCAGTTTAGGAGAAAACGAAGAAAAAGAAAACACAATTCAACCCCCCTTCTTGTGTTTTTCTCACCTTCAAATTCTTTCTCTCTTCCTTGATTCTCAGCATACTGAACAAGAGAAGTTTGATATCTCTTTTCAATTTCTCTCTCAGCAATTTCTCTCTCCCCTATTTCACTGCAACCAAACACAGTGTAAATCACCAATCTTTGATGGATGAAGGAAAAGAAACTAAAGTTTTGGTGACGACTCACAAGAGAGAAGGAGAAGAGAGAGGGTGACTATGCAACTTGTTTGTTTAATATATATATTCCATTTTTACCTGTTAAAAAAAAAAGAGTAAAATTTTGGTCGAGTTTCTAAGATTATTTTTTTATGGAGGAAGTTTCTATGATCTTATTAATCATATTTTTCATTAAAAAAATGTTAGTAAAACATCCACTAATTGATTCTATCTATTTTTAGGAGTTCAGTCAAAAAAATCTATTTTTAGGAGTGTGTTTCTTAAATAGTTTTTTACTGGTATTTAAGCATTAATTTAAGAAATAAACGTAATCAATATGACCTAAACAATTTTACCCAACCTTTATCGTAAACTAAATATGGAATATCAAATATAAAAATATGTCATCAATCAAAACGAGCAAACGACCAAGTATATGCGTTTAGTTTTTTTATTCACAATCACATACAACACTCCAATCTTAATTATAATCAGTTTCTTTGTTCTTCTTTTTTATCCATAAACTAGTAATCAAATGATAGGACTAATCAACAATACATAATATATCTCAATTGATTTTTCGATATAAAATCAATTCATAATATTCTCAGTCACATATATTATTAATTAGTGCATAAGGATTAGGCAAGAAATTATGCCACACGGTCACACCCACTAACAAATCATGACATCATTTTCCTTTGTTTTTCTGAAAATTCCATACATCTCATAAGATGCTCAGTCCATCTTGACAACGATCATACATTACCTTTTTTTTAATCTTTTTATATACATAATGCATACTTACATGTTTTGCTCTCCTAATCCCACACAATAAAAACCCTCTAATGTCTAGTAAGCATCCTCCTTCACTATTCACAAAACTAATTCACTTACATATACTCAATTATTAGTTTCATAACGAGATAAATTTTTTGATGGATTAAACATATAACTTATAGCTTGTAAGTATAGATGATCAAAATAAATATGTTTAGTAACAATTTTTTCTCGCAAGCTTATATTTTTTTTATTAGCTCACAACATTTTTTTTATAAACTGCTTCAAATGATGTTTGGGCTTCCATCTTGTCATTTTTTATTCAATTCTATTCTCGATAACAGTTGAAAAAAAGAAGTCATTTTACAAAACATTTTAAACTCAATCAACTAATTTATTCATTATCGATTGTCAGCTAATTTATCTACGATCAATTGTAAACTTATCTATTATCAACTAACTATTTAGTTATCTAGTATTTTTATGAAACAAATCCTTAATCACTTAGTTGTAAGGTTATAATATTAAGGGTCATGTTAACCAGTGCCCCTGCCCAGGGCACTGGTTAAGCAGTAAAAATGAAAAGAAAAAACAAAGTCATCATTAAAAGCAACACTTTTTCAAGTTTCAAAAAGTAAAATACACAATTTTCAAAAACACATTTCCTTTTATAATTCCTTAATCATTGTCCCGGAGGCACTGGTTAACATTTCCCTAATCTTAATCACTTTTTTCATCCAGAAGACTTAAGCCCAAAATCTCACTCAAAAGGAACAAGTTTAATGTTGTTAGACTAACAAATTTGAATCTTAAGTAAGAAGATCAACACATAAGAACACAATGACCGATCAATCATACTAACATTTCTGACGAAAGAGTGATCGTTGTACTTTTCTATTATGTTATGAATTAAGGTTACTCAGAGTCTTAGACCATAATTGAATTTACAAGTTTATACTCCTAAACCGAACATCTTCTCTCACACACACACACATCTTCTCTCTCACACACAGATATATATATATATATATATATATATATATATATATATATATATATATATATATATATATATGAATGAGTCATACTCAATGATCATTACAATCAAACCAACATAATATTTCATGTGTCTCACAATATAAGTCATTTTATATCTTATCTTACAATATATTTTTTCTTTTTTTTTTTACGTTTACAATATATTCCCTCCGTCCCATAATAACTGATCTATTTGTAAAAAAATATTGTCTCAGGAATCTTGACTCATTTCATTTTTCAATACAATATTAATTACTTTTTTCTCAATTATAACTCTAATTAATATTACTTTCACCACTTACAATTCAATATATTCTACTTTACATTTATGATAAAAAAAGAATGTATCAATACTTGACAAAGACACTCAAAAACATTGTTCTCTCTCTTTCATTTATACACTTTTCTTAATCTGTGTAAAATGGTCTACTGACTTAATTAAACTGAGACGGATGGAGTATTATCTTACGATACCAACAAAATATATTTTTAATTTTCCTATTATAATGCTCTAAGCCTCTAACTATATTTTCTTTTGGAGTAGAAGAATTACCAAAGTACCCATTCCAAATGTAGTAATTAAGAAGGCGGCTATAAGGATATTATAGGAAACAAAATTGAAAAAAACCGGTCAACTGTCCCTTATATAAAAAAGCAACATCTTATGTACTTCTCTACTTTAGTTTGGTCCTCTGTTTCTGTGTGAAATAGAAAAACATTTAGTGGGACCCAAAAACCAAACGCCCCATCATCAACAACACCAACAACAAGAAAGAATAAAGAAACAAAAAAATTCATTAAAAAATACATTAGACACAAACAAGAAGAACAAGAAGAGAGGTTCAATAGAATACAACTTCTTTGTCAATGTCTATGAACAAAGCCATATCTCAATGGCAAAAGTGATTCAAGAAACAACTAAGAAGATGACACAACTCTGCAGGAAAATTGTTCAGGTTGATGTTAAATATGGTATGCTTCAAAGGGTATCTTTTGTTGGTCAGTTTTTTAGGTTCATTTGGAATAAACTCATGGTTTGTTCTGTTGGAAGATCACCAGCTCAATATAGAAGATTATCTCTTAATCATTCTTCTTCTGCTTCTTCTTCTTCTTCTTCGCCGTTGTCGCCGTCTCCGGCTACCGTTGATGATGGTTTCACACGAGAACAACAGCATACCAATAATGGGTATGAGTCAGATTCTGATTTGGTGAACCTTAAGATTAGTTTGTTGGGTGATTGCCATATTGGGAAAACTACTTTTTTGGTAAGCAAGTTTTTTACTTTACCTTAAATGTTGAAATGGGTCTTGTGTAGATTTTCATTTTAGTGTTGACTATGTTGGTTGTTTTTATCTTTGAAGCACTAACACTTCTAATCGAACATATGTTCTCGTGTCTGACACGTGTAGTGTCCGACACTGAGACGCCTTTTAATTATATGATTTTCTCAAATTATAATCGATGTTTATTTGTTAGTGTTTGAATCTGGTATATGTATTTCATAGGTTTTTATGTGAATGATTTTTATTTTTTTTATTTTCTCAGATCAAGTATGTAGGAAATGAGGTAGAGAAGAGGAGTTTGCAAATGGAAGGATTGAATTTAATGGACAAAACTTTGTATGTTCAAGGAGCTCGTATTTCATTTTGTATATGGGATGTTGCAGGTGATTTAATTCTCTTTAACTTAATTTGATTTAATTTTCATGTGCTCTGTTCCATGTTCTGCATTTAATTTTTAGATTTCCCTCATTAGGTTTACTTATTTATTTTATAAAATATTTTTACTTTTTTTTTTAGTTAGTTATTGATGGAAAATTATTATGTGGGGTTTAAGTAGGTGACAAAAAGTCCTTGGATCAAATTCCCATGGCTTGTAAAGATGCAGTTGCTCTACTGATTATGTTTGATCTCACTAGTCGTTCTACACTAAACAAGTAAGTTCTGAAATATTAGACTTAATTACCTTTTTTTTCCTTAACTTAATTTTGAGGTTAAGTTGATCCTATAATTTTAATAAGTGTCACTTTGATCCTTTAACTTAACATTTTTAGTTCATTTGTGGCTCTAACATGGAGTTGACATGATAAGGAAACATTTTAAATAGAGAATATATTAGTTTAGATAGATAAATTTGAAGAAAATATGAAGAAGAATTATATCTTAAAATCTATGCTTTGGAGAAGAAGGTTTTTGTGATGCATTTTAACTACTAGTTTATAGTAAAGGTCATGTGAGACATCGCATCAACTTTCACTCGATTATATGTATTCAAGAAAAAGGACTAATATGGGACCAATTTGGGTGGAGCCACCAATTTGAACCTCAAAATATAGTTATGCCGAAATAATACTATATTTTTCTTCTATGCTATAAGTTCTATAGGAATATAATGGTAGAAATAATTATTTGTGTGTTTGCACTTTCTGTGTTTTTGCAGTGTTGTTGGATGGTACAGTGAAGCAAGAAAGTGGAATCAGGTACGATTTCTTACTTTTTGTGACACTGAAATTAAATTTCTTTGGTAAAGTAAATGTCACCAAGTAAAGTGTAGTTCCAACTTCCAAATGCTTTTCATTTTCACACGAAAATCTTTTGAACTATTATAGTAAGAAAAAGTTTTGAGGTAGTTAAACTAGAAATGGTTAGAGTTACTAATACGTTATTATAGTGATGAAACTTTAGTAGCCTTAATGGCTGATAAAAGTGGTAAGTGACATTAAATTTTCAGGAACATGTGACAGAGATAGGAGCTCATTAAATTTATAAGTTGATATATGCTTACAAATATTATCTCTAATTAGATGTATTATGTTTTATGGAATTTGTGATGACCATGTTACATTCAATTGCAGACTGCAATTCCCATTCTAATAGGAACCAAGTTTGATGATTTTGTTAGACTTCCCCCAGATTTACAATGGACAATTGTAACACAGGTAATTGAATAATAATTACATAATCAACTTACATCTTAAGTGGGTTCAATTTTGGGGCCTACATGCATGTTGATTAAAGTTAAATTAGTCATGTTCACAGTTCATTGCTTTTCTTTTTGTGGGTACAAATTCACAGTTCATGCCTTTAAATAAAGTGTTACTTTTTACCATATTCTTTGGCTTTTTTTTTTTCTTTTCAAAATTAAATTATCTTGTACCTTTCATATGCAGGCAAGGGCTTATGCAAGGGCAATGAAGGCAACCCTTTTCTTTTCAAGTGCAACACACAATATAAATGTCAACAAAATTTTCAAGTTTATCATGGCAAAGCTCTTTAACTTGCCTTGGACGATAGAAAGAAATTTGAAAGTTGGAGAACCCATAATTGACTTCTAAATTGTTCTTTACGCCAATTCCTTTGTCTAGTACATATAAAATAAGAGAGGAAAATAAGAAGAAGAAACAAAATTGGGAAAAAGAAAGAAAACGAGTCTTTCTTTTCATATTGACTTGCTAGGAAGGTACCTAATCTACGTGTTATTTTAGGCCATTTTGACTACATTTTAGAGGGTGATGAGAACATGAATGGTGTGGCTCATTTTTTTTGGCGTCATTGGTAATAATTTCCTTAGTTCAGTTAGGCCAAAGCCACGTGTATTTTGGTATTTTGTACATGTGTTTGTGAGATAAATATGTTCATATCATCACATTATCCTAAAGGAAAGGAAGAGAAAGGGAAAAAGATTACATAATATTTGGTTCTTTCCGTAGTCTAGTTTATTAGCAGTATATTTTTTTGTCTTGTTATTAGAAAAAGGAAAAAAATTGAAATGGGATTTGTTTACATGATTTACAAGTAGGAAAAGGCAACATTTTGATCTTTGTTGTTTATACATTTATAGATTTGAATATGTAGTTTACGTACGTAGAAATCACATATTGATAATATGTTTGGTTCTGCATCCATTCACATTTTATCCATCCCAATTCAACACTAATTATAACTTATAATGAAAATGATATACGGGAAAAATGTCTATCACTAAATAATTACTTAAAATAAGTTTTTTTTTTTTTTTAATATTTTGGCTATTCGGCATAAAAAAATAGAGCAATTATAATACATCAATTATATTTTATCGGCAAACTTCATTATTTTAACGTTACTTTTATCTAAATAATCACTAAAGACTGCTGTTGTAGAATTGAATTTATGCACATGACATCTTTTTGTAATTAGTAAAAGAAAAATCTTTTTTTCATCTTCTAAATAAATATACGCGAATAATTATAATATACTAGTTATAATTTACAATAAAAACCTTACGCGGAACAAATGTTTATGACTAAAGAATTAGTTAAAATCAGTGTTAACGTCGACATTAAAATGAGAACAATTTTAATAAACTAACTTGTGTGGGAGGAGAATCTCCAAGAGGGTCTCATAACAATTTTGAATGATTATTCTAGACCTTCGAGGACGATGTCAGATTGTGGAAACACAACCAAATTGAGTTGTGTTTTGTTAGACCGGCTTATTCGGTCCTTTATGGTGCGAGCCCTAACAGGGATATAAGTGTTATTATGGAGGCTAATGTGTTGTCCAATGTGTGGAATTCTTTGGCCCCGTTGAAGGTGATCACCTTTTCTTGACAACTCCCTAGAGATAGGATTTTGACACGTCAGAACCTCCTCAAGCACAAGGTGATTGTTGATTCTAGTGGCACCTCTTATGTGTTTTGTGGTGCTTCGTTGGAGTCGTATGCCTACAAGTTTGTTACCTTTGATCTCATCCTTCCTATGTTGTATAATATCTTTAAGTGGTTAGATTCGGCCAATATACCCACCAAATGTGCCGAGAATCTATCTATTATTAGGGTCTAGGGGTTAATTGGAGAACTTGGCTTGGTTTGGCTTTAGTATGACATGTTGTTGTGTTGTCTATTTGGAAATCGTGAAATGATTTTATATGAAAAGATTACCTCAGAAGAGAAACTGGAGGATGCAGTTAAATTCTCTTCTTAAAAATGGTTTTTGGTAAGAATCATATGCATGCTTGTTCATACTACGAGTGAAAGGCAAAACATGTATTGTGATGGGGAAGATAGAGGTTGTGAGTGGGTTTCCATTGGATCGTGTTGGCTTTGGGTGGCTGACGGCTGGTCCTCAGATGTTTTCGTTAGTGATGTTCTCATTGTTTCTCTTATGCAGGTTGGTCCTGTAGAATTTGGTCATTGTGGAGCTTTTAATGGTTGTTTGGTGGGCTAGTGTTCTTGGGTGTTTATATTTTTGTTTTTCCTTGTTCGGTTTTGATGTTTTATTACTTGTTTAGTGTTCATTGAGCTTGAGCACTCATCACATATAATTGAATTGTTATAATTTCTTTACACCTTCAATTTTTTAATGTTGTTATTTAGAAACGAGTTGTTAAAGCAATTATTGGCACATGTAATGAACATAGTGAAAAGCATAAGAAATAAGAGTTTGAATTGTGTTTTGATCTTTTTGAAAGCCCTCTCTTCTTGAAAAACTTTGTAAGATTTCATATACGAACAAAAATCAAATGACATAACCTTGTAAGATTTCAAAAAATGGTTGTTACTTTTCTAGACACTTCATTTGAAAATTTCATGTAAAGATTGAACCTTTTCAACATGAATATCAATGCGGGTCACCCAAATTGAGTGTTTCATGCACATTTGTATTTGTTTGTGCCGAAATAAGAATTGATATCATTCTAAAATATACAACAAAATTATTCTTCATTAACGATCTTGCTTTTTGCATCTTGTTTGGTTAAGAAAATCAAGAATGAAATGTTGCAACCAATCAAGTAATCACAAATCACATTCTCATGAAAAGAGGTAAAAGTCCTATTTCATTTTATCATTGAAAGTTATGGGTGCAATTGTAAACTCCAACTTTGAAAATTATGACAAGAATCATTTCGATGACAGCGAGTCAAAATTTAATTTACAAGCATTCAACATAAAATATACAAACAAAATTATTCTTCATAATGATGATGTTATATTGCATTTTGTTTAGTTAGACGAATCAAACATGAAATATTGCAATCTAGCAAGTGTTACAAATCCCATTCTAAATCAAATATTGAGAGTTATGGGTACAAATGCAAACCATTGCTTTTAAAATTGTGAAAATAATTTCATGACACTAAATCAAAATTTAATTTGCAAACATTCAAGCTTGAATGCACAAAACATAATATATAAATCAAAATTATCTTTCATTAACGATCTTGTTTTTAGCATCTTCTTTGGTTAGCCACAACATAAATGTGAAAAATATTATATACATATATGATCTTTTCAACCTTAATAAGTATGTTGTGTTGGATAAGCATGACCTTATCCATCTTAATGTAGAGTGTAACACCCCGTTTTCCTAACATGTAAAACAATACATACAAATCAGAGTATTCAACTTAAACAGGATGTCACACTTCTTTAAAATATAAATAGAGCAAAATTACTATTTATTTAAACATCTTTTATCAATAATTCAAATTACATCGCAGTGAAAAAAAGACTTTTCATTATTCAACAAAATGACACTACGACCTCAACATAAACAACTTCTTAAAAATTCCATTTCAAATGGTTCATCAACATAATTCATAATAATACGTAACAAATGGAAAACAATGCGAATATCCTCATCCCGTTACGTATCAGAGCGACCCTAAGACGACGCGTGAGAGAGAGTCAACTCACATCAGCAACTAATCCTGGTTATCTGCATGTTACCCGCGTAGAGGCAACATTCAAACAGAAGGGGTGAGATTCACATTCAATAATAATAAGCATATAATTCATCAACAGAATTTAACAACATAAACGACAATAATTAAACTACGTTAATGCTTCACATAATTTCTCAATAACAACTCATTAATTATTTCTACAACTTGACAACACGACGACAACACCGACAACTCAACATCAACGACAATGCAACGACAACAACATCAACTTGACAGTGCACTATGCATGTGGTACCAATCAGGGCATCAAGCCCCCAATTTATAGAGCATAGACTCTCAACTTATAGAGCATAGGCTCTCAACGTGGTATGAATGATCAAGCATTCAACAGGGCATCAAGCCCCCAACTTTATATGAATGATTATTCTTGGACTCAGCAACAAATGCAACAACGACCAACAACTTCAACGACATCAACAACAACTTACAACTTTAACGACATTGGCGACAACAGCGGCAACGACAACAACAACGACTTCGCATCATAATTTCATAATTCATCAATTATGAACAACATCATGTAACATCATATTCATCAATATATACATTCATATAATAATTCATCAATTACGAACAACATCATGTAACATCATATTCATCAATATATACGTTCGTATAATAATTCATCGATCAAAGATATTCACGTCACACCAAGTTAGACTCATCACAATATAGGTTAAATACTCTTAAGCACTTTAATTGAACTCATAGTACACAAGCTTTGAAGTTTGGAGACAATCCATAAGTTTTGGGTTGACTTAGAAATAGTTATGCAGAATTTTCATAAAATTTCACTAAGACCTCCTTGAAGTATTTTCATCATAACTCAAAAACCAAAAATCATTTTCACGTCAAACCAAAACCATTGAAAAGCTAACAAAATTATCTAAAACTTTCATGTTTATACCAAAAGCCAATTCAAAACAAAAACGTGTGAAAAAGACGCAAAGATATGAAACAGGGTATGCTGTCAGAGGAAGCTCTCGGGAAAACTCTATTTTTCACCCAAAAACCCAAATTTCATCTACCCAAATTCCAAATTTGATAGGAAACTTAACCTATGATAATTCTACAACCTGAACATCAATTATACATAAATTCACTGGATTTTCTACTCTATTAACAATCAATTACGACTTCAAAACCTAATTCCCCAAATTCACAAATTCACAAGTTCATAAACAACAACATGTTAAACTCAATTTCAGAATTATACAACCTAAAATTAGAGAAAGTTAATCCCACCCTTACCTTAGATTGGTTGATTACAAGGTTCTACAAGATTTCCCTTCTCTGGCTCTTCTCTTCTCTTGGTTTCTCCCTTTTCTTATTTCCTTAACCAATTCTCTTAATTCCACTAAACTCCTCTCAATACTAATTCAGCCCTTCAAGTCTAATTATTCTATTTTTAATCATATTCTACTAAATAATAAAATAAAGCCATTTAACAAAATAACAACATACTACATAATCAATTAAATCATATAATTAGACTCTAAACCCAATAAAATAATTAAATAGATAAATAGGACGTTACATAGAGAGTGTGATCAAATTTTTTTTCACGTTGCTTAAGAACAGTATTAATGTTTTCAACTTTCATTCACATGCTCTCAATAAGTGATTGAAGTCTCATTTCATTATATTATTGAGAGTTATAGATACAAGAGTAAACTACAACTTTTAAAATTATGACAATAATAATCTCGATGACAATCAATCAAAATTTGATTTGCAAGCTTTGAAGCTTGTATGCACACAACACAAAATATATAATCAAAATTATTCTTTATTAACGATCTTGTTCTTTTGCATCCTGTTTCGTCATTCATAACATAAATGTGGAAAAAGATATTATATATTATCTTTTCCACCTTAATAAGTATAATGCATTGGTTAAGTATGACCTATTCCTTCTTAATGGAGAGAATATGGACATTTTTTCACATTTCTTAAGAATGATGTTAATTTTTTCAACTTTTAATCACATGCTCACAATTTTGTTAAAAAAAAAAAATCACATGCTCACAATAAGTGATTGAAGTCCCATTTCTTTTTTCATTATTATTGAGAGGTAAGTGTAAACTACAATTTTTTAAATTGTGACAAGAATAATTTTGATTAAGTTGAATCAATATTTAGTTTGCATGCAATCAAGCTTGTATGCACACAACATAAATATATAATCAAAATTATTCTTCATTAACGATCTTGTTATTTTGCATCTTGTTTGGTAAGCCACAACATAAATGTGAAAAC